>SAMEA104315429__coassemble_253_pt1 | contig 116058 bp, 87 predicted proteins | sample SAMEA104315429__metabat2_high_PE_005 | metagenome-assembled genome bin SAMEA104315429 (sample SAMEA104315429) | gut metagenome | biome: Monkey gut; feature: monkey-associated habitat; material: faeces | place: China | collected 2013
ACGCACATCAAATCCCTACGGGATTTTTTCAATCATTACTAAATTATCACAGGGATAACTTGTATATCATTTCCTTATTTTATAGCAAAATAAAAGTCGCCTATCCTGCAACGAATTAGGCGACTTTATTTTTTTGATATGTGGCTGTGAACTTATATTAGTCCAGGGATTAAACTTTCAATCCATATCACAGCGATGCCTGCGAGATAGCCCGACATGGCAATCAGTGAAAATCTCTTGAGATACCAGAAGAATGGAATCTTTTCGATGCCCATTGCCACCACACCAGCGGCAGAGCCAATAATCAGCATACTGCCACCCACGCCAGCGGTGAATGTGAGCAACAGCCAGAAAATGCCGTCCTGGGTGAATGCTGCATAATATGAAGGGTCAGTTGCCACTAATGCAGTAGGGATTTCACCAAACATCTTCATGCAAGCCGACACGAGTGGCACATTGTCGATAACTGCTGAAAGGTAACCAATAAGTGTGGTCATAGCGAATGGCTCATGGATGCCTTTGTCCATCGTTTGAGCAAGGTTGCCAAGAATGCCAGCTTCGCTCAATACCGACACTGCCATCAGAATGCCGAGGAAGAACAGAATGGTTGACATGTCGATGCCCTTGGCTGCTTGGTCAACTCTTGCGCCCAATCCCGACTCAATTTTATAACGGCGAACGATGATTTCAGTAATCAGCCAAATAAAGCCGAGGGAAATGATGATTCCCATAAAAGGAGGAAGCCCTGTGAGGGTTTTGAACACAGGCACAAACAGCAAGCTGCACACGCCAACTACCAACACGAATTTGCTTACCGAAGGGAAACGACGATAGATAACACGGTTTTTGTTTTGTGCCTCGTCGCAGTGTGGAAGTTCATCATTGTTGATCATTCTTGTGGCAATAAGCAGTGGCACAACCATCGACACCAAACTTGGAATCAGCAGTGTGGTGATCAGTTGTCCGGTGCTCACCTTGTCGCCCATCCACAGCATAATGGTGGTGACATCGCCAATTGGCGAGAATGCGCCGCCACTATTGGCAGCAATCACAATCACACTTGAGAAAATCCATCGTTCGTTTTGCTTCTTCAAAAGGCAGCCCACCATTGTCACCATGATAATAGTGGTGGTGAGGTTGTCGAGAACTGCCGACATAAAGAAAGTGACAAATGCCATAATCCAGAGCAGTTTTCTCTTTCTTCTGGCAGTGATGGTTTCGGTGATAATGTTGAACCCTCCATACCGGTCAATTACCTCCACAATGGTCATAGCACCAATGAGGAAGATAAGAATCTCGCACGTGTCGCCAAGTTGTTCCAGCACTTTGGCATTCACATCCGTGTCGCCCGACATGGTGGCATATATTGCCCAAAGCAGTCCGCACATAATCAGTGCAAATGTACCTTTGTTAGTGTGCAGAGGGTGTTCGCAAGTGATAAGAAGATATCCGACTACGAATATCGCGATGAGAAGAGCAGTCATATCTTATAAAATGTAAGAGTGTGGCTTGTAAAAAAGTAGTTGATTATCTGAAACTCTCGCTGCTTTGAATAGTTTTTTTGTCTTTTGCTACGCCTCTGCGTGCCAAGTAGAAAAACACTACAGCCAATCCAAGCAGAGCGTTGCTGAGCATCACATGGAGTTCTCCCCCTTTAAGTGCTTGGTAAGTGAGGATTGCGATTGAGATGGCAATCACAATGGTAAGCAAAATGCAGATTGAGCAAAGCTTGAGTTGAAGTTTGAGGTTTTTGAATTTGAAGATGGTGATAAGTGCTAAGATAGCGGTAAGTGCATTTAATACGCAGAGCACGAAATTGGGCGCGGTGTTACCTGCGGCACCAGTGGCGAGTGCACCGATTAAAAATTCATTTTCACCATTAGTAATAGTAGTCGAGGTAGTAAAAGTAAAAATCCCCAAAAAGATTGCTGCAATCAATAAATAAAGCGATTGCAATCGTTGTAGAACCATAGTTGTTGTTTATAATTAATGATTTATCAATTTATTATGTGCAAAAATACGGTTTTTATTTAAATAATTCATTATTTTTGTATTACTGTTTCTCAACTTTTGCACAGAATTTGCAAAATTGACTACTTAATACACTATTTAAAACATGACATTAAAAGAAATCACTCAATATAAAGCCGATATCACCAGCTTGATTGACGGTGGCAGACTTTATGAGGCCATCGTTAAACTACTGCCTGTGGTAGAGGAAGTTGCCGATTATAATTTAATCCAGCAGTTGAACACGGCGAAAGTGTCGTACGACTATTTGCTGCAATATTTCCTTGATGGCGTGAAAGATGATGGCAGAAATGACATGATTGACAAAATCACAGAGAGTCTTTATCTCATTACGGATAAATGTGTGATAGCACTTTCTGCCAAACAGTCGTTTGAACTGTTTTACACTAAAGCATCGGTCCTTCGAACCGTATCAGTTGCAGATTTAGTGTCGAAACACCAGAATTTGCAGAAGAAGTATGAACTGTTGACTGGAGTGGATGCAGAGTCGCAAAACGCTCGTGCCATTTCTGACCTTAAAAGGGAGAAAGAAAATGTGGTGGTTGACCTTTTTAATAAGGTGTGGTGCAGTTTTCCATTAGTGAAAGAAGATTCCAACGAACTTAAGGAATGGTTTGCTTACGCTGAAGAATATGAAAAGCAGCTGGTTTTGTCGGCAATGTTTTTGGGGCAAACCAAGTTTTACGACGAGGCGAAATTGGTTTTCTTGCTTGAGTCGTATATAACAGCTTCAGATATTGATACACAAACTCGTGCCCTAACTGGAGCATTCCTTGTGATGATGCTTTATCCACATCGTGTGGGCAGGTCGAAATTTGTGGGAAAACTCCTTGCGGAAGCGTCGGAGAATGTGAATTTCCGTTCTGATGTTAGCTCCGTGATGCAAAGGTTGGTGCGCTCGCGTAATGCCGAGAATGTGTCGAAGCGAATGCGTGAGGAACTGATGCCCAATATCATGAATATGGATCCTGGCTTGGTGTCGAAGCTAAAAGGTAAAGGTGCAATCGACCCGATGGACCTGGAAGAAAATCCACAATGGCAAGAATGGCTCAACAAAAGTGGTGTGAGCAAGAAAATGGAGGAACTGAACAAACTTCAAACCGAAGGCGAAGATGTGTTTATCTCCACATTCTCTCACCTGAAGTCGTTCCCATTCTTTAATGTGATGGCAAATTGGTTTCTTCCGTTTTATCCCACCCACTCTTCTTTAGACGACAGTTTCCCAGCCGAGAGTCGCAAAATGGTGAAGATTATCAAATATGCGCCATTCCTTTGCGACAGCGACAAGTATTCGTTCTGCTTTTCTTTGGCATCGGTTCCCGACTCGCAAAAGAGCGCAATGATGGGGCAAATGGATATTCACAACTCTGATTTGCAAGAACTTGAATCCACAGAACTGCCTGACGATAAGAAAAAATCGCGCGACACATCAATTAATGGCTACATACAGTCGCTTTACCGCTTCTTCACTTTGTTTTCAAGGAAAAACGACTTTTTGTCGGTTTTCAAAAGCGATATGGACTTCACTCAACTGCCATTCTTTGAATTGTGGGGGCTTGACCAAACTGTGCTTTTGACCATCGCCGAATATTATTTGAAAAACGGCTTTTATGAAGATGCTGTCTCGTATTTCTCCTATATACAAAAGCATTTTGAAGATGTGGCACCACACATTCTGCAAAAGATGGGGTTTGCCTATCAGAATTTAGGCGATTACAGAAACGCTATCCAATATTATCAGCGATACGAGCTGGTGGATGAGAATGATTTGTGGAACAACCGCCACATAGCCATTTGCTACCGTTCGCTGAAGCAATATGAAAAAGCACTAAAGTATTATGAAAAGGTGCTTTCGGTGAAGGATTCAAATGCCACCATGTGCTTGAATGCAGGGCACTGCCTTCTTGAACTTGGTCGGCCTGATGAGGCACTCAACTATTACTATAAGGCTGACTATTTAGACCCTTATAATCCAAAAGTTTGGCGTTCACTTGCTTGGGCTAACTTTTTAACCGACAATTTCGCGCAAAGCGAAAACTACTATAAGAAATTGCTTGAAAGTAAATCTGTCAATTCGCAGGATTATTTGAATTATGGACATTTGATGCTTGCGGAAGGAAAGCTTGCAGAAGCCGTTGACAGTTATGTTAAGTCGGCAAAAGGTGATGGGGAATCGCTCAAGGCATTCCACTCATCTTTCCGTGCCGACCTGCCGGTACTGATGCGCAAAGGTATTACCGAAAGTGTTGCCGCATTGGTTGAAGAAACGGTCGTTAAGAAATTAAACAACAATTGATTATATGAGAAAAGTTTTATTTACAATTTTATTAATTATCACATTATTCACTCAAATGAAAGCTGATAATATTTTTTTGAAAGAGTTTAAAACCACGAATGGAGCCATTCCGTTCGACAGAATCACAACCAACGACTACGAGCCTGCCATTATGCAGGCAATCAAAGAGCACGAAGCAGAAGTGCTTGCGATTGCCAACCAGCAGGAGGCTCCTACTTTTGAAAACACCATTCTCGCCCTTGAATATTCAGGTGAGACTTTGAATAGAGTGTTGGGCGTGTTCTATCCTATGTTGTCGGCTAATGCTGACGATTCTTTGATTGCTGTATCCACACGCATCTCCCCTATCATTAGCGCGCACAGCAATTTCGTGTCGCTGAACGAGCAGTTGTGGAATCGTGTCAATACCGTTTATAAGAATTTTGATGAATCAAAATATTCACACGAAGATAAGCGACTTCTTGACAAGACTTACAAGAATTTTGTGAGAAGCGGTGCAGCACTTGAAGGCGCAGCAAGGGAAGAATACAAGAAGCTCACCATTCAACTTACTGAACTCACCTTGAAATTTGAGCAAAACTGCTTGAAGGACAAGGCTCGCTATGAAATGTGGCTGAAGAAAGAGGATTTGGCTGGTCTGCCCGAAACTGCCGTAGAGGCAGCCGCTGCTGAAGCTGCGCAGAAAGGTCGCGAAGGTGAATACCTGATAACCCTCTACTTCCCAAGTTATTCACCATTTATGAAGTATTCTTCACGCCGTGACTTGAGAGAGAAACTTTATAAGATGTATAACACTCAATGCACTTCTGGTGAATTCAGTAACATCGAGGTAATCAAGCAAATTGCAAACACACGTTTGGCGATTGCAAATCTTATGGGCTTCAAGACCTTCGCTGATTACCAGCTCGATAACACTATGGCAAAAGATGTGAAGCACGTTTATGCCATGCTCGACCAGTTGAAGAAAGCTTATTCTCCAGTAGAGCGCGCCGATATGAAGCGTCTTGAAAAATTTGCGTCAAAACTTGAAGGCAAGCCCATGAAGATTATGCCATGGGACTACTCATACTATTCAAACAAGGAAAAAGATGCTAATTACAGCATCGATGACGAACTCCTTCGCCCATACTTTGAATTGAACAATGTGATTGATGGCGTGTTTGGCTTGGCAACTAAGCTCTATGGCTTGCAATTCACAGAAAACTACGATGCACAAGTGTTCAATCCTGATGTTAGGGTGTTTGATGTAACCGACCGTGAAGGCAAATATGTGGGTATGCTCTACACCGACTTCTTCCCCCGTGCCACTAAGCAGAGCGGTGCGTGGATGACTAATTTCCGTGAGCAATATCTCGACAAAGACGGCAAAGATGTTCGCCCATTGGTTACACTCACTATGAACTTCACCAAGCCTACCGACTCAAAGCCATCGTTGCTTTCTTTCTATGAGGTAGAGACCTTCACTCACGAATTTGGCCACGCACTCCACAGTTTGCTCTCAAAGTGCAAATATGTTTCACTTTCAGGCACAAATGTTTATCGCGACTTCGTGGAACTCCCCTCTCAATTCAACGAAAACTTTATGACTGAGAGTGAATTCCTCGACAGCTTCGCTAAGCATTACATTACTGGTGAAAAAATTCCACAAGACCTTGTGCAAAAAGTGATTGCATCTTCTCAATATGGTGCAGCTTACGCTTGTATGCGCCAGTTGGGTTTCGGTTATCTTGACTTGGCTTGGTACACTATCGACAAACCATTTGAGGGCGACCCATTCAAGTTTGAAGCCGAAGCCACAAAGGATGTGAACATGTTTGCCCCTGTTGAGGGTTGCCTCATGTCGCCACAGTTTGGCCACATCTTCTCTGGCGGTTATGCTGCTGGTTACTACAGTTACAAGTGGGCAGAAGTGCTCGACGCTGATGCGTTCTCTAAATTCAAGGAAGAAGGCATATTCAATCCTAAAACTGCAAGCGCATTCCAAGAACTGCTTTCGAAAGGCTCAACTGAAGACCCAATGGAACTTTATGTGAAATTCCGTGGTCGTGAGCCAAAAATCGATGCACTCCTGAAGCGCGACGGAATTAAAAAATAATATTTAAAATATTTTTTTGAATAAGTGGCAATATTTTTTTGTTGCCACTTATTTTTTTTGCTTTTTTTTATTTAATTTTGTGGGTGATTAGAGTTAAGATTTGAATCTCAACGCTCCTTCGTGGAAATTGTTGAAATTCAGTATGTTTGAAGCTATATGTCAGAAGTGATAGAAAAGAAACTTTTGTTGGATTCAAGGTATCTGCGCATGGCAAAAATATGGGCAGAAAATTCTTATTGCCAACGCCGCAAGGTGGGTGCTTTGCTCGTGAAGGATAAGATGATTATCTCCGATGGCTACAATGGCACTCCACAAGGTTTTGAAAATGTTTGCGAAGATGAAGATGGCAACACCAAGTCGTATGTGCTACATGCCGAGGCGAATGCTATCACTAAAGTTGCACAGAGCAGCAACAGCAGTAAAGATGCCACGTTATATGTCACCACTTCACCTTGCATTGAGTGTGCAAAGCTGATTATTCAGTCGGGCATCAAGCGTGTGGTTTTTTCTGAGCTCTATCGTCTTACCGATGGTGTGGAATTGCTCCAGCTTGCAGGAATTGAGTGTGTGCATTTGATGGAAACCGGCAACGGTGAATATATAGAAAAGATTCTATGATGAAAATTAATGATAAACAGACTCCCAACACCGTGTTTGTGCCATTGCTGATAGCTTTGGCATTGGTGGTTGGTATTTTTATAGGCAGCCGATTCGCTTCAAAGAAAACCATCGACCTCGACCGTAAAATCAACAACATTTTGGGTATCGTGGCTGATGAGTATGTGGAGAATGTGGATATGGACAGCCTTGTGGAACTCACCATCCCCGACATTCTGGCACAGCTCGACCCCCACTCTTCCTACATTTCTGCAAAAGATTATGAAGCGGCAAATGAAGAATTGAATGGCAACTTCTGCGGTATTGGCATTTCATTCCAAGTGATGGAAGATACCATCAATGTGATTGAGGTGATTCCTGGTGGACCCTCTGAGAAAGTGGGTATCGTAAATGGTGATAAAATCATTAGCGTGAATGGGAAAAACTTTACAGGCGTAAAGATTAATCCAAACTCTGTTAAGGAGCAACTGCGAGGTCCGAAAAACTCAAACGTGAAACTCGGCATCAAGCGCCAAACTTCCGATAAAATTCTCTATTTCACCATCAAGCGTGGCGATATACCCATTAAATCGGTTGATGCGGCGTATATGATAGAGAAAAACACTGGCTATGTGAAAGTAAACCAGTTTGGGCGCACCACTTACGACGAGTTTGTAACAGCCTTGTCGATGCTGAAAAACGATGGAGCCAAACGATATATCGTCGACCTTCGGGGCAATGGCGGTGGTTATATGGAAATAGCCGTTGCGATGGCTAATGAGTTCTTGCCAAAGAACAACCTGATTGTTTCGACTAAAGGCCGTTACAAGAAATTCGACAGTTCCGTTTATAGCGATGGCAACGGTTCATATCAAGATGCTGAAATTGTGGTGCTGATTAATGAGTTTTCTGCCAGCGCAAGCGAGATTTTTGCTGGTGCTATTCAAGACAATGACCGAGGCTTGGTAATTGGCTCACGCTCGTTTGGTAAGGGGTTGGTGCAAAGGGAATTTAGATTGTTTGACAACAGTGCCATTCGTCTCACCATCGCTCGTTACTACACACCTACTGGTCGCTGTATTCAAAAAGATTACAAACTTGGTCAAGCCGCCTACGAGCGTGAATTGCTCAACCGCTTTAATAATGGCGAACTCGATACTCAAGACAGCATTAAGGTGGATAAATCCAAGTCGTTTAAAACGCCTCACGGCCGCATCGTGTATGGTGGCGGTGGCATTATTCCTGACATTTTCGTGCCTCGCGACACCACAGGCTTCACTTCATACTATTATGCAGTGGTGAACGAAGGACTTATTCAGAATTTTGTGCTGAAATATGTGGTAGCCCACAAGTCGAAATTCAAGAATGCTGACGACTATAAAGATGTGATTCGTCTGCTTGACGACAATACTACATTACTGAATAGTTTCGTGGAATTTGCTTCGGCTCACAAAGTGCCAGCACGCTGGTATTATATCAACCAGTCGCGCGACTTGATTCTTAACGATTTGAAGGCGTTTATTGCAAGAGATTTGTTGGGTCAAAAGGCGTTCTACCCTATTTACAATCGCCACGACAAGACTATTGAGGCTGCGCTGAAAGCACTTAACAAGCATAAAGCTGCATTCCCAATCACTGCTGATTGATTTATGATGGACAAGGCTTCAATTAGAAAACTGATGAAGACAAAGAAAGCGTCTTTGTCGGCAGAAGATAAACAGAGGGAGGCAGACTTGGTGCTGCGCTCCATCGAAAAAATGCCTTGTTTTCAAAAGGCACAATCAGTGCTGATGTACTATTCTTTGCCCGATGAATTGCCTACCCACAATTTCGTACAGAAATGGGCGGCTGAAAAGAATGTGTATTTGCCAAGAGTGGTGGGCGATGATTTGGAGATTGCCATCTATGGCGAACTTGCTACCGATGGCAAATATGGTATTGAAGAGCCCACGGCTGCTTCTGTGTTGCCCGATGAAATCGATTTGGTGATTGTTCCTGCCGTGGCACTCGACATCAAAGGAAATCGCCTTGGCAGAGGCAAAGGTTATTACGACCGCTTGTTGCCGCAATGTCCGCAAGCTTATAAAATAGGCGTAGCATTGGAGTGTCAGTTACTTGAAGAATTGCCAGTTGACCCATTTGATGCGCCACTTGATGCTGTGTTTACTGCTTCAAACGAGATTATTATCACACCATTCAGCCAATATACCAAAGCTCTATGATTGAAATAAAGAAAGATACGAAACTTCACGAAATCGTGCTGCTTGACCCCACTATCATTACCGTGTTTTATCGATTCGGTATTGTGCTGGGGCTGTCAGATAGCACCGTGGAATCAATTTGTGAAGATAAGAAAATCGATATTGACTTTTTTCTTGCGATTCTTAACACCTATTTGTTGCCTTCGTATTTCCCAGAAAATAAGATAAGAAATTTCAGTGCGTCGGATATCGTGAATTATCTTTCGCAAACCAATGTGTTCTATGAGAAATTTCAAATACCTAACATTGAGCGTCACTTTGGCTTGCTACTGAAAAAGACGGAGTCGGGCAACAGTAATTTAGCACTGATGATGAAGTTTTTCGTAGAGGTGAAAACCGAGCTTCTTCAGCGCATCTACGACGACCGTGAAAACTGGTTTCCGCAGCTTCTTGCGCAATATTCAAAGAATCACGATGTGGTTTTAAATTATGAGAAAGTTGATGAAAGCGATTCGATTGAAGATAAGATCGACGACCTAATAAATATGTTTGTGATTCACCTCAAAGGTGATTACGACCACAATTTGTGTCAGGCGGTGCTGATTTCACTTGTTAATTTCAAAAAAGACATTACGCAAAACAATCGCATTCGCAATCGTATTCTCAAACCATTTTCACAAGCTCTCCATATAGAGTAGGAATTATGCCAAAGAATATAGTCATAATTATGCGCAACAAATTGGAGGCATTAGGCTTGTCAAGCCTACTCTCCTATCATTATGATGCACAGTCGATGTTGTACACCACTCTCGATGAGGTGCCGGCTTCTCAGCGTGAGAAATTTAAGGTATATATCACTTCGGCTAATGAATTTCTTGCGAATTTGTCATTCTTCATGCTACATAATGAGCAAACGCTGATTGTGTCAGACACATTCTCGGGCGGCGGATATAATGTGGTTTCGCCAACTGCCGACGAAACCGAGATTCTGGCAAAATTTGAGCCGTTTTTTCACGAAACATCTGGCGACGACAACCAAATACGCCTTACACAACGTGAAACAATGGTGCTGCAACTCGTGGTTGAAGGACTGATTAATAAAGAAATAGCCGACCGCTTGAATATCAGCATCAACACAGTGCTTACCCACCGCAAAAACATTTCTGCTAAATTGGGCATCAAGAGTGTGTCGGGACTGAGTGTGTATGCCATTATGAATGGTATCGTTTCACCAAAATAGTTTTTCTCTAAAGCATAAACAATCACAATTTAATGATAAAAAGAAATCGAGATGGTCAATTGATCATCTCGATTTCTATAGTGTGTCACACATCTGTGTGATTTCTGTTTAGAGCCACTTCATGTAAGCGAAGTCTTGGCGGTGTGGAAGTTTCTCGTTCCATGGGAATACACGGATACCGAAACGGAACACACCAGAATCCTTGGTGTTTTGCTTCATGTGGTAAGTGAGCACATCGCCATCTTCTGCAACAACTTCGAATGGAATTACGCGGTGGAACTTCTGTTGACCATCTTCTTCGCGGTAGATAACGAGTTCTACGCCAAGATCCTTGCCCAAACCAGCGGTGTCGAGCTTGATGGTTGCTTCAATTGGTTCACCGTCGTTGGTTGAGTTGTTGAGTGATTCGCTGAGTTGAACATCCACTGCGTGAACATTATCCCACTTTTCAACCACATTCTCTTTCCATGCCACGATTTCCTTAGCCACAGCATAGTTGTTGGCTTTGAGCTTCTTGCTGCGAGCAGCTTCCTTGCTGTAGAAACGATCGATGTAGTCACGAATCATGCGCGACATAGTGTAGTGTGGAGCGATGGTTGCGATAGAACGCTTCACGTATTGAATCCAGTTTGGAGAGTAGCCACAAGAGTTCTTAGCGAAGTAAAGTGGAATAATCTCGTTTTCAAGCATTGAATAGATAGTGGCAGCGTCGAGTTTGTCTTGTTGTGCTTGGTCTTGATAAGTGCGCTTTGCAGTAAGAGCCCAACCAGCACCTTCGCGATAGCCTTCGTACCACCAACCGTCGAGCACTGAGAAGTTGAGCACGCCGTTCATTTCTGCCTTTTCTCCAGAAGTACCAGATGCTTCGAGTGGACGGGTTGGAGTGTTCAACCAAATATCCACACCAGTGATAAGACGCTTAGAAACGGTCATATCGTAGTTTTCGAGGAAGATAATCTTACCAAGGAATTGTGGCATCTTAGAGATTTCAACAATACGGCGAATCAAGTCCTTACCTGCGCCATCAGCTGGGTGAGCTTTACCTGCGTAGATGAATTGTACAGGGAATTGTGGGTTGTTGACGATTTTTTCCAGACGGTCGAGGTCGGAGAACAAAAGGTGAGCACGCTTGTAAGTGGCGAAGCGACGAGCAAAACCAATCAAGAGAGCGTTAGGGTTGATTTTGTCAACGATTGACATGATGCGAGTTGGGTCGCCTTGATTCTTCAACCAAGTTTCGCTAAAGTCGCGCTTAACGAAGTTGATGAACTTGTTCTTCAGGCGCATACGCATTTCCCACACATCTTCGTCTGGAGTTTTGAGAATTGGAGCCCAAGTTCTTTCGTCTTCTTGGCGTTCAGCAAAGTCGGCACCAAATTGTTCGCTGTAGAACTCTTTCCATTCCGAAGCAGCCCAAGTAGGCATGTGCACACCGTTGGTGACATAACCCACGTGTGATTCTTCAGGAGCGTAGCCTTTCCATACGCCTTGGAACATCTTCTTTGACACCTCACCGTGGAGCCAGCTCACACCGTTTGCTTCTTGGCAAGTGTTCAATGCAAACACGCTCATAGAGAAACGCTCTTGGCTATCTGGGTTTTCACGGCCCATGTTCATCAAGTCGGCCCATGAAATACCGAGTTTTGCAGGGAATTCACCCATATATTTGCCGAAGAGACCTTCGTCGAAATAGTCGTGACCAGCAGGTACAGGAGTGTGAACTGTATAGAGTGATGATGCTCTAACCACTTCAAGTGCTTCGTTGAAGCTCAATTTGTCGTTTTGTACATAGTCAACGAGGCGTTGGAGGTTCAAGAGTGCTGCGTGACCTTCGTTGCAGTGGTAGATTTCATTCTTAATGCCGAGTTTCTTTAACATCAATACACCACCAATACCGAGCAGGTATTCTTGCTTGATACGGTTTTCCCAGTCGCCACCATAAAGTTGGTGAGTGATTGGACGGTCCCATTCGCTATTCAAGTCGATGTCGGTGTCGAGCAAGTAAAGCTTCATACGACCAACATTCACACGCCAGATGTTAGCGAAAATGGTGCGGCCAGGGTAAGGTACTTCAAGAATCATTTGCTTGCCAGTTTCATCAAGAACAGGCTCGATTGGAAGCTGGTTGAAGTTTTGTGCCTCGTAGTTGGCGATTTGCTGACCATCGATAGAAAGTGACTGGGTGAAATAGCCGTAACGGTAGAGGAAACCAACAGCGGTCATGTCAACACAGCGGTCAGATGCTTCCTTGATGTAGTCACCAGCCAAGATGCCAAGACCACCAGAGTAGATTTTGAGTGCGCTGCACAAACCGTATTCCATGCTGAAGTATGACACAGATGGAATGTCGGTGCGCATAGGCACTTTCATGTAATCCTTGAAATTGTTGTACACGCAGTTGATGCGGTCCATCATTTCCTTGTCTTTAACGATTTCGTCAAAGCGTTCATAGGACATCTTTTGGAGCATCAAAACAGGATTTTCGCCTGTAGCGCGCCACAAGTCTCGGTCTAAATCGTGGAACAAAGTTTTGCCTTCGCTGTTCCATACCCACCACAGGTTCTTAGAGAGCTCTTCAAGCATTTTCAGTTTGGCAGGAAGTGCCGACTTCACTGTGACGCTTCTCCAAGTAGGTGTGTTAGTGTTGTTAACTTTAATTTTCATTTTAAACTATATTATGTTTTTTCGTTTTTTTTCAAATAAACAAAAAAGAATTATTCTTGATATTACTGACGGCTTTTGGCTGCTTCTAACGCGATGCTGTAAGCAGTGTCGTAATAGGTGATGAAGTGGCTCCAAAGCGCCATCTTTGCCGTTTTTTGTGCGGCTCTGCTCATTTTTCGCCATTCGGTGGGCTTAAGCGCAAACACATTCATGATGCCTTGCGCCACGGTCATTACTGTGTGGCTGTAGTTGGAGTCGGTACGGTGAATCACCTCTACCCCCACCTTCTTAGGCTCCATGCCTTGCGATTTTGCCACCCATTGTCCAAAACCAGCCAAGTCGGTGGTGATGGTAGGCACGGCAAAAACCACACTCTCAAGCGGAGTGTAGCCCCATGGCTCATAATATGATGGGAAAATGGTCAGGTCAAAACCAATCAGCAAATCGTAGTAGCTCATATTGAAGATGCCGTCGTTGCCATTGAGGTACGATGGCACATAAATCACCTTCACTTTGTCGTAGCTTTCGTTGCGCAATCCCAAATAGTTGAGTTTGCCGTAGATGTTGTCGGAGTCGAAGTTGTGAATGTTGTGAGTGATGATTGGATCGAACAGCTTGGTGCTGCAATTTCCATCCTCAATAGCTTCCATCAAGTCGGCTCTTGGTGCATCGGTCCAGCCTGGCACGGTGATAAATGCAATGATTTTACGATTTGAGTCTTTAAATTTGTTCAACTCGTAGCGCACCACGTTAAGCGCATCGATGCCTACGTCCAAACCCTTGTTTCTGAATTCGCATCTGCCTGATGTGGCAAGCAAGAATGTGTCGGAGTCGTATTTTTCGCCTGTAAGCGCAGAAGCCACTTGCAGAAGCTTCTTTCGTGCGGCTTCACGACCCTCATCGTATTTCGCACCTTTGGGAACGAAGTTGAGTTCAAAGCCGTTTGGTGTCACTATCGGTTTGCGCTCAAGGAGTTGCTCGCATTCTCTGGCGGTCACGTCGCTCACAGTGGTGAATGCGTCGGCATTTTGCGCTGCTGCTTTTTCGAGCGAGTGCTTTGATTCCATGTTCAACTCTTTCGCCATCTGATCGCCATTGTAGCCGCTCATATAGTCGTAGAGGGGCTTGCCGTTGCCACAGATGCTGCGGCCGATGCTTGTGGCGTGGGTGGTGAACACAGTTGCCACCTGTGGGAGATATGCCTTCACATAAAGCAATCCCATGCCGGTGGTCCATTCGTCGAAATGTGCAATAATTTTCTTTCCGGCGTTTTTCTTGAATTTCACGAGGCTCTCAATCACGAGTGCAGAGCCGTAGGCGAAAGCGCAGGCTTCATCATAGTCGCCGTATGCGTGCAGTGAGTCAACCTTGAAGTTTTCCCACATTTTTGCGTAAAGTTCGTTTTTGTATTGGAAGAGTGATTTGAAATCAACAAGTATGGCAATTGGTTTGCCTGGAATGTTCCATCTGCCCACTCTCACAGTCATGCCTGCCGGAAAACTCACAGTGGCTTTCCAATCGGCAAGCAGAGTCTTTGACTCGGTGAAGAATGGCGACTCGTTGTCTTTAGTCCAAATGTCTGGACCTATGAAGATGACCTTGTCTTTATGCTGCTGTTGAAGTGTCTTCGCTTTTGTTGAAAGCACAGCATAAATCCCTCCTACTTTGTTGCAAACTTCCCAACTTGTTTCAAATAATAGGTCAAACATTTTAGAATAATAGATTATAATCTTATTTAACTATGTGCAAAGGTAGTAAAAAAAAACAAATAAACTCTGATATTTGTGTTTTATCGGATTGATAATCATGCAATCGTTTGCCTAAATTTTTTAAATTTGGAATAATATTCTGTGTTTCGCTACTTGCGTGATACAAAAAATCCCAACACCACTTTCGTGGGTTGGGATTTTGTTGCTTTTTTGAGGTTTTATGGTTTATACCTCTTCAAAAGGTACGTCTTGAGCATTTCCGTCTTGCTGATTGCCTTGTTGACCGTTGTTAGGTGCGCCACCTTGGAAGCCTTGACCAGCTCCTGGCTGTTGAGCGCCACCCTGTTGACCGTAGAGGTCTTGTGAAGCAGCGTGGAATTTCTCGTTAAGCTCGTTCATTGCTGCGTCGATAGCTGCAATGTCTTGGTTCTTGTGAGCTTCCTTCAACTTGTTGAGTGAGTTTTCGATTTCGCTCTTCTTGTCGGCTGGGATTTTGTCACCAAGGTCTTTGAGGCTCTTTTCGATTTGGAAAATCATAGCGTCGGCTTGGTTGATCTTGTCGATGCGCTCCTTTTCCTTCTTGTCGGCTTCTGCGTTAGCTTCGGCTTCGTCCTTCATACGCTTGATTTCGTCGTCGCTCAAACCGCTTGAAGCCTCGATACGGATGCTCTGTTCCTTGTTGGTAGCCTTGTCGATAGCCTTCACGTTCATGATACCGTTGGCATCAACTTCAAATGAAACTTCGATTTGTGGTACACCACGTGGAGCTGGGGTGATACCATCGAGGTGGAACTTACCAAGAGTCTTGCAGTCTTTTGCCATTGGACGCTCACCTTGGAGAACGTGGATTTCTACTGAAGGTTGGTTGTCAACTGCGGTAGAGAACACTTGGCTCTTGCGGGTTGGGATTGTGGTGTTAGCGTCGATAAGCTTGGTCATCACGCCGCCGAGGGTTTCGATACCTACGCTCAATGGAACAACATCGAGAAGAAGCACGTCCTTCACTTCGCCAGTTACCACGCCGCCTTGGATAGCAGCACCTACGGCTACCACTTCGTCAGGGTTAACGCCCTTTGAAGGTTCTTTGCCGAAGAATTTCTTCACGATTTCCTGAACTGCAGGAATACGGGTTGAACCACCTACCAAGATCACTTCGTTGATGTCGCTTGTGCTAAGACCAGCGTCTTCAAGAGCCTTACGGCAAGGTGCTATAGTGTTTTGGATAAGGTCGTCGCACAACTGCTCGAATTTAGCACGGCTCAAAGTCTTCACGAGGTGTTTTGGCACACCGTTCACTGGCATGATGTAAGGCAAGTTGATTTCAGTGCTCGTTGAGCTTGAGAGTTCAATCTTAGCCTTTTCAGCTGCTTCTTTCAAACGTTGCAATGCCATTGGATCCTTGCGGAGGTCAACACCCTCGTCGTTGAGGAATTCTTGTGCCAACCAGTCGATGATACGTTGGTCGAAGTCGTCACCACCGAGGTGAGTATCACCGTTGGTAGCCTTCACTTCTACTACGCCGTCGCCCATATTAAGGATTGAAATATCGAATGTACCACCACCGAGGTCGAATACTGCGATGTTCTTGTCGTCGGTGCCTTTGTCGAGTCCGTAAGCAAGAGCGGCTGCGGTAGGCTCGTTCACGATACGTTCCACTTTAAGACCTGCGATTTCACCAGCCTCTTTAGTGGCTTTACGTTGTGAATCGTCGAAGTATGCAGGAACGGTGATCACAGCGCGATCTACGGTTTGGCCGAGATAGTCTTCTGCTGTTTTCTTCATCTTTTGAAGAGTCATTGCGGAGATTTCTTGTGGGGTGTATTGACGGCCGTCGATCTCAACGCGTGGTTGGTTGTTGCCGTTGTTTACCACCTTATATGGCACACGACTTACTTCGTTTGCCACCTTGTCCATAGTTTCGCCCATGAATCTCTTAATTGAGTAGATGGTTCGAGTTGGATTTGTGATTGCTTGACGCTTTGCAGGATCGCCTACTTTGCGTTCGCCACCATCAACAAATGCTACAATTGAAGGGGTGGTGTTGCGACCTTCACTGTTAGGTATTACTACCGGATTGTTACCTTCGAGAACAGCCACACAGCTGTTAGTTGTACCAAGGTCAATACCAATGATTTTTCCCATAATTCTTTATATTTTTTTAGTTATTAATTCAAGTTGATTTATTGTATCGCTTGTCGCGATTACGACAACTGATAAAGCAAAAGCCGTGCCAATTTCCAACATCCAAAAAACTGACACCAGCACTGACACCATGTCATTTCTGCTGGCGAGAAAACGCATTTTTAGGTATCACTTTGTCATTTTTTTTAGATGAATTATCGATTCATTGCCTTCGTGCAGTGAAGATGTGGGAAAAGTGAGTAAAATTTTAAAGAAAAGTTGCAAAAGTTTAAAATTCGTGTTTTTCCCGAAATTCTTATTTTGTTTCAATAATTTATAGTAATTTTGTACATTAGTAATAATTAGGGGCGCAGGCTCTGTGCCCTGTCTGGTTACGAGATTATTATAGATAACTAATTAAATAACTTTTAAAATTAAAAATTATGCAGATTTCACACATTGAACACGTGGGTATCGCTGTTACTTCTCTTGAAGAAGCAATCCCATTCTACGAAAGATTGTTGAACACTAAGTGCTACAAGGTAGAAGAAGTTGAAGAACAACACGTTCGCACCGCTTTCTTGAAGATTGGTGAAGTAAAGATTGAACTTCTTGAGGCAACAAGCGAAGAAAGTGCAATCGCTAAATTCATCGCTAAGAATGGTGGCCGTGGCGGTATCCAACACATTGCATTCGCTGTGGAAGATGGTCTTCAAGCTGCTCTCGATGAAATTCAAGCTAATGGCGACCGCGTTATCGACGCTGCTCCACGTGGTGGTGCTGATGGTCTTCACATCGCATTCCTCCACCCAAAGAGCACTTGCGGAGCATTGGTTGAACTTTGTGAAAACCCAAATAAATAATTCTTACAGAATACAAACACATCATTATTAAAATGAGTACTCAAGTAGAAAAAATACAACAACTTATCGCTAAGCGTGAAAAAGCACGCCTCGGCGGTGGTGAAAAAGCTATTGCCAAGCAGCACGCAAAGGGCAAATTCACAGCTCGTGAACGTATCGCCATGCTTCTCGACGAAGGTAGCTTTGAAGAAATGGATATGTTCGTAGAGCACCGTTGCACCAACTTCGGTATGGAAAAGAAACACTATCTTGGTGATGGTGTTGTTACCGGTTCTGGTACAATTGGCGGTCGTCTTGTTTACGTTTTCGCACAAGACTTTACCGTGAGCGCAGGTTCATTGTCGGAAATGCTTGCAGCTAAGATTTGCAAGGTGATGGATATGGCAATGAAGGTGGGTGCGCCTGTTATCGGTTTGAACGACTCAGGTGGTGCTCGTCTGCAAGAAGGTATTAACGCGCTTGCTGGTTACGCTGAAATTTTCCAACGCAACATTTTGGCATCTGGTGTGATTCCTCAAATTTCTGCCATTATGGGCCCTTGCGCTGGTGGTGCTGTATATTCTCCAGCTCTTACCGACTTCACTTTGATGTGCGAAAACACATCTTACATGTTCCTTACTGGTCCTGGTCCTGTTAAGGCTGTGCTTGGTGAAGTTGTTACTCAAGAGCAACTCGGTGGTGCTTCTGTTCACGCTACTAAGTCGGGTGTTACCCACTTCACAGCTGCAAACGAAGAAGAAGCCATCGCTCTTATCAAGAAACTCTTCACTTACATTCCACAAAACAACTTGGAGAAGACTCCACTCGTGGAATGCAACGACCCAATCGACCGCAAGGAAGATTTCTTGAACGAAATTATCCCAGAGAATCCAAACATGCCTTACGACATGTATCAAGTGATCGCTGGCATCGTGGATAATGGCGAATTCCTCGAAGTTCAACCAAGCTATGCTAAGAACCTCATCATTGGTTTCGCTCGCTTCAACGGTCAAACTGTGGGTATCGTAGCTAACCAACCAAAGCAGTTGGCAGGTGTGCTCGACAGCAACTCTTCACGTAAGGGCGCTCGTTTCGTTCGTTTCTGTGACGCATTCAATATTCCATTGGTAACCCTCGTTGACGTTCCGGGCTTCCTTCCTGGTACTGCTCAAGAATACAACGCTGTGATTCTCCACGGTGCTAAGTTGCTTTACGCTTACGGAGAGGCTACTGTGCCAAAAGTTACTGTTACATTGCGTAAGAGCTACGGTGGTAGCCACATCGTGATGAGCTGTAAGCAACTCCGTGGCGACTTGAACTACGCATGGCCATCTGCTGAAATCGCAGTTATGGGGGCTTCAGGTGCAGCTTCGGTGCTCTACGCTAAAGACGCTAAGGCACTGAAGGAAGAAGGTAAGGTGGAAGAAGCTAAGGCATTCATCAAGGAAAAAGAAGATGAATATACCCACTTGTTTGCTAATCCTTACAATGCAGCTCGCTATGGTTACATCGACGATGTGATTGAACCTCGTAATACTCGTTTCCGTATTATTCGTGCTCTCGCACAATTGGAAAACAAGAAACTTACTAACCCTGCTAAAAAGCACGGTAATATTCCACTCTAAACTCTTTAATAACTGAGAATATGGTTTTATTAACTAATTGGGGTGACGCATGGATGATGACAGGCATCGGTATCGGTGTGGTGTTCTGCATCCTCTGCATCCTTGTATTTGTTCTCCAAGGTTTCAGCGCTGTGGCAAAGCAAGGCTCTAAGGCTAAAGCTGAAGAGGTTGTTGCTACTGACGGCGCTGTTAAGAGCGTGGCCGAAGCAAGTGAACTCGACAAAGCTGCTGTGGCTACTGCCATTTACCTTTACCAAAAGAGTAAGGGCGACCAAGAAAGTGGTGTCTTGACCATCAAGATGGCTCCTTCTGCTTGGCACGCTGTGCTCAACGAGAGATTGTGATAATCAGAAACAAACAATTGTGTTAAATCAAAACAATGAAAGAATTTAAATTTAAAATTAGCGGTCAAGACTATAGCGCAACTGTTGCAGAAGAAAACGCAGGTTCGCTTGTTGTTACCGTAAATGGTCAAGCATATCAGGTAGAAGTGCCTCAAACTAAAGCTGCCGCTCCTGTAATGGCACGTGGCAATGCTGGCGCTGCTCAAGCTGGTGGTCCTAAGAATATCAATTCCGAACTTCCTGGCACCGTTACTAAAATCGTTGCTGCTAACGGACAACGCGTTAAGAAGGGCGACGTTCTTTTGGTGATTGAAGCTATGAAGATGGCTAACGACATCGTATCTGATGTGGAAGGCACCGTTCAACGCATCGCAGTGACAGAAGGACAAAGTGTTAACCAAGGCGACCTTTTGGTAGAGATGGTTGCTGATGCAGTGGCAGCTCCTGCCGCAGCCGCAGCTCCTGCTCCAAAGGCTGCACCTGCTCCTGCTGCCGCTCCTGCCCCTGCTGCTCCTAAGGCTGCTGCTGGCGCTAAGGTTGTGGAGGCTCCACTCCCAGGCACTATCACTAAGGTGCTCGTTAAACCAGGTCAAGCTTTGAAGGCTGGCGAAACTGTTTGCATGATGGAAGCCATGAAGATGGAAAACAGCATTACTGTAGAGTTTGCTGGCACCGTTAAGTCTGTATTGGTTGAAGTTGGCGCTCAAGTGCAAAGTGGACAAGCACTTGTTGAACTTGCTTAATCTCTCAATTAATTGATTCAAAATGCAAACAAAGAATTTTAAAAGAGTACTCGTTTTTGCACTTCTTCTTATGTGTGCTCTCCCAATGATGGCTGGTGAAATTAGTCTTGGAGAAAGTCTCCAGAAATTCGCCTCCGAAATGGGTTTTTCAGCATTCTTCATGGGTGAAGGTTGGAAAAACTTCGTAATGTTGGGCATTGGTTGCTTCCTTCTTTATTTAGCGATCAAGAAGGGATACGAACCATTGTTGTTGTTGCCTATTGCATTCGGTATGATTCTCACCAATCTTCCTGGTGCAGGTTTGTTCGACACCGACATGTGGAACAACGAATTCTTGAATAAAACAAGTGAACACTACCACGATTATGGCTATATTATGGCTAATGGTGGTTTGCTCGACATTCTTTACATTGGTGTGAAAGCTGGCGTATATCCTTGCTTGATTTTCTTGGGTGTAGGTGCTATGACCGACTTCGGTCCACTTATCGCTAACCCTAAGAGCCTCTTGCTTGGTGCTGCCGCTCAGATTGGTATCTTTGCCACATTCCTTGTGACCCAAATGGATCTCCCAATCTTCGGTTTTACTCCTGCACAGGCAGCTTCTATCGGTATCATTGGTGGTGCTGATGGTCCTACAGCTATCTTCTTGACCTCTAAACTTGCTCCTGAGCTGCTTGGCCCTATCGCTGTGGCTGCTTATAGCTACATGGCTCTCGTGCCAGTGATTCAACCACCTATCATGCGCTGGCTCACTACCGACAACGAGCGCAAGATTCGTATGAAGCAACTCCGCGTGGTAAGCAAGAAGGAAAAGATCCTGTTCCCAATCGTTGTTGCTATCATTGTTTCTCTTATCGTTCCATCTGCAGGCACACTGATCGGCTGCTTGATGCTTGGTAACTTGATGAAGGAAAGCGGTGTGGTTGAACGTTTGAGCAAAACTGCTCAAAATGAGTTGAACAACATCGTGGTTATCTGCCTCGGTCTTACCGTGGGTGCTACTGCCTCTGCAAGTTCATTTATGAACCTCCAAACCATTGGTATTCTCTGCGTAGGTATCGTGGCATTCGGTATTGGTTCTGCTTCAGGCGTGATCATGGCAAAGATCATGAACATCTTCATGAAAGAGAAAATCAATCCACTTATCGGTTCTGCTGGTGTGAGTGCCGTGCCTATGGCTGCTCGTGTTAGCCAGATGGAAGGTGCAAAGGCTGATCCACGCAACTTCTTGCTCATGCACGCTATGGGTCCAAACGTTGCTGGTGTGATTGGTTCTGCAGTAGCTGCAGGTATTCTTCTCAGTTTCTTGGGATAATACACAAGTAACTCTATATTTTATAGCATGGACGGAAAATTTTCCGTCCATGTTTTTTATTTATACCGTCGGTTTCCGTAACTTTGTATATAATTATATATAATGTGTGCTTTTTATGGAGAACATGAAAAAATATAGGTTAGGTATCGCTCTTGGTGGTGGCGGAGCTAAAGGCTTTGCGCATCTTGGTGTGCTTAGGGCACTGGAGGAATTTGGACTGAAACCAGATATTATAGCAGGTTGCAGTGCCGGTAGCATAGTGGGGTCATTTTATGCCGCAGGATTCGCAATAGATGATATAATTTCACTTTTCAGTAAAGTGAAATTATCGTCGTTCGGTAAAGTGTCAATTCCTACAACAGGTTTGTTCTCTTTGTCAAAGTTGGAGGCTTTCTTGGAAAGCAAGCTCCCCTACACTCGCATTGAGGACTTGCCCTTCCCTAATATCATAACAGCTACTTCGCTCGACACCTACTCTGCCGTAGCCTTCACTGAAGGACCTTTGGCGAAGTGCATCACCGCATCGTGCAGCTTGCCTGTGGTTTTCCAGCCCACAGTGATTGACGGCAACACCTATTTAGATGGTGGTGTGCTCCACAATCTGCCAGCTTTCGCGTTGCGCGACATTTGCGATTATGTGTTAGGCGTGGTGGTGAGTCCGCTCAATAAATCTCCATTTAAAAATAGCCTTGGCGATATTGCCTACCGCTCCTATCGCTTAATGACCACAAGAAACACACATGAGGATATGCAAACTTGCGATGCGGTTATCACTGTAGATAACATGAAAGGCAGAAGTACGTTTGGCTTTGAGCACATGAGGGACAATGCTAAAGATGGCTATTTTGCCGCCATGAAAACACTTGTTAATTCACCCCTATTAAAACAACTTAGAGATGAGAAAAAATAATAAACTCGTTATTTACCAAATGTTTCCACGCTTGTTCACCAACACGAATGTGAGCAACACATTTAATGGCACTATCAAGCAAAACGGAGTTGGTAAAATGAACGATATAGATGGCAAGGTGCTTGAATCACTAAAGGATTTAGGCGTCACACACATGTGGTACACTGGTGTGATTGAACATGCCACTAAAACAGACTATACGCAATATGGCATTCAATCGTCGAATCCGCATGTGGTGAAAGGCAACGCTGGATCGCCTTACGCAATTCGCGACTATTACGACATTGACCCCGATATAGCAGTAGATGTGCCCAATCGAATTCTTGAGTTTGTAAATCTTGTGAACCGCACCCATGACAATGGTATGAAGGTGATTATCGACTTCGTGCCAAACCATGTGGCGCGTGAATATCATTCCGATGCCAAGCCCTGTGGAGTGGAGGATTTGGGCGCAACCGACGACAAGGGAATGTTTTTTTCGCCATCAAACAATTTCTTCTACATCACTGGTAAAGAATTTGCGGCAAGTGTGGATTTGGGTCAAGGCAATGACCGATATGTGGAAATTCCTGCTAAAGCTACTGGCAACGACTGCTATAACGAGCATCCTGGGGTGAACGATTGGTATGAAACAGTGAAGTTGAACTATGGTGTGGATCCTTGGAACGGTTGTCACCACTTCTCCCCCATTCCATCCACATGGCAGAAAATGTGCGACATTTTGCTTTACTGGGCATCAAAAGGCGTTGACGGCTTCCGTTGCGATATGGCTCACATGGTGCCAGTAGATTTTTGGCATTGGGCTATTGCTAAAGTGAAAGAGGCTTACCCTTCGGTAGTTTTCATTGCCGAACTTTATGACGTGGGCATTTATCATAACTATATCCACTATGGCGGTTTTGATTATCTTTACGATAAGGTGAATCTTTACGACCGTCTGTGCGAAATCGTGAAATATGGATCACCGGCTTCAGCACTTACTGAATGTTGGCAGCGTGTGGATGGTTTGCAAGGCCACATGCTCAATTTCTTGGAGAACCATGACGAACTGCGTGTGGCCTCGCCTCAGCTGTTTGGCTCTGCCGAGAAGGCTTTCCCTGCCCTGCTTGTGTCAGCCACAATGAGCACATCGCCATTTATGGTGTATCAAGGTCAGGAACTTGGCGAAAATGCTGCAGGAGCAATGGGCTTCTCTGGCGACGACGGTCGCACCTCCATTTTTGACTATTGCTGCATTCCCACACTTGTGCGCTGGTATAACAATGGAAATTGCGGAATACAGAAACTCAACAATAAAGAACGCAAAATCAGAGCATTCTATAAAAAAGTGCTTCGCCTGTGCAACGGAGAGAAGGCAATTTCTGAGGGCGCATTCTTTGATTTGATGTATGTCAACTATCATAATTTGAATCCAAACAAGCAGTATCTTTATTTGCGTCATTACGAAAATGAAACGCTGCTGATTGCCGTCAACTTTGATTCACAAGATGCAACAGTGTATGCCGACATTCCGCAGCACGCTTTCGACTTTTTGAAAATCGACAGCGGCACCTATTTCATGAAAGAACTGATTTCGGGCAAGCAAAAGACTGTGGAATTTTCTCCAAATGCCAAGTTTGAACTCCATATTCCTGCTCATAATGGCGTGGTTTGGAAAATCGTGAAATAAACTCAAATATTCCATTTAAAAAAGTTGATGTATCTCAACTATTAATTGTAACTTTGTAGAGTTATTTTATTCCATCTATAAAATTCTTATGAACAATTCGTACAAAATCTTTTCAGGTACCAATTCTCGCTATCTGGCAGAGGAAATGTGTAAGCATTTAGGTATTGAGTTAGGTAAAATGAACACAACTCGCTTTTCCGATGGGGAATTTGCAGTTTCTTTCGAGGAATCGGTGCGCGGCTGTGATGTTTTCCTGGTGCAGTCCACCTTCCCTAATAGCGACAATTTGATGGAACTCCTCCTCATGATTGATGCAGCAAAGCGTGCTTCTGCAAAAAGTATTATTGCTGTGGTTCCTTACTTCGGATGGGCTCGTCAAGACCGCAAAGATAAGCCACGTGTTTCTATCGCTGCTAAGCTTGTTTCCGACTTGCTTACTACAGCAGGTATTGATCGTTTGATCACTATGGACCTCCATGCCGATCAAATTCAAGGTTTCTTCAACGTTCCAGTTGACCACCTCTATTCTTCATCAGTGTTCGTCCCTTATATCGAATCGCTGAAGCTTGAGGATATGGTGATTGCTTCTCCTGACGTTGGTGGTGCTAAGCGTGCCAACGGTTATGCCAAGTATTTCCATTGCCCACTGGTGTTGTGCCACAAGCAACGCATGAAAGCTAATGTGGTAGCCAACATGACCATTATTGGTGATGTTGTGGACAAAGATGTGGTTTTGGTCGACGACATGATCGACACTGCTGGCACAATTTGCAAGGCAGCAGATTTGATGAGAGAAAAAGGTGCCCGTTCGGTTCGCTGCCTCTCTTCACACGCATTGATGAGCGGACCAGCAGTTGAACGCGTTAATGCAAGTGCGCTTGAAGAAGTGATTTTCACTGATTCTATTCCATTCGATACGGCAAGATGTGAAAAGGTGTCGGTAATCAGTATAGCAGAACTCTTTGCAAATACTATTAGCTGCATCAACAACAACAAACCAATCAGTAACTTCTACTTGTTTAAGTAATTGGCGGATTAATCGACAAATCTAAATAATATCACAATCATAAAGGATACCCCCCCAACAAGGGTTATCCTTTTTTTGTGTGGTATTCACTGATAATTTTATAATAATGAGCTTATAGGAAATTTTATTGTGGCTTTTTTTTTGACTGAATTTTTGTGAAATTTTAAGATTATTATTAATTTTGGTAGTTGAAAGAGTAAATGCCAAACTATTCTCGAAATTTTGAAAATAAATTTTATTTATTTTATATTAACTAATTAATTAACAACAATTTCACTAACTAAAAACAAATGCTTTATGAAAAAAGTTTTCTTAGCATTGGCTTTGTGTGCGTCGTTTAGTGGATTTGCACAGGTGCTGAAAGTGACTTCTGTAGAGAAGGTCAACACACCTGCTAATCCTATGGCCACCGTTGCTGCTATTAGTCCAAAAGGTGATTATCTTTTGCTCTCAACAAGTGGCAATCAAGGTCTTACTAAATTTGACTTGAACACTAATCAAGCCACAAAAATCACTGATGCTGCTGGTGCAGGTTTTGATGTACAAGTTTCACAAGATGGCAACACTGTTGTGTATCGCGAAAACTCTTACACCGCAAATCACCTTCGCAAGGTGGCATTAAAGTCAATCAACCTTACATCAGGTGAAGTTGCTAATCTCGTAGCTCCTACTCGCGACCTCCAAGGCGTGGCAGTGCAAGGTGCTACAGCATTGGCTGTGAACAAGGGCAAGCTCTCTGCAAAGGCTATTGGTGCCAGCGCAACTAAGGCTACTGCTCCAGTTCTTTCAATCAGTAACCGTCAGTTGATGATTACCCGTAACGGAAAGACTTCTGTGTTCTCTCCAAACGGTCAGAATTTCAGCTACATTTGGCAGTCGGTTTCTCCTGACGGCAAAAAGGCTCTTTACTTCGTTTGCGGCGTTGGCGCATTTGTTTGCGACCTCGACGGCAATAACGTGAAATCGCTCGGTTTGGTTCGTGCTCCACAATGGTACGACAACAACACCGTAGTGGGTATGCAAGACGTGGACAATGGCGAATTCATTCTTTCTTCAAAGATTGTAGCCGTTACTCTCGATGGCACTATGCAAACCCTCACTGGCGACGACACTATCGCTATGTATCCTTATGCTTCTGCTGCAAGTGGCAAGATTGCTTTCTCTACACCAGCTGGTGAAGCATATATTATTAACGTTGCTAAATAATGATTACAGCTATGAAGAAGATTTTATTACTCGCATCGGCTGCAATCTTGGCAGCGGGTGCAATGCAGGCAAAAACTGCTGATGAAGTTCGCATCTATTTGAATCCTGGTCACGGTAGCTGGGGTCCTAACGACCGTCCAATGGCTACTATTCCTTATCCAAATCTCCCAGAAACAGGTCGTCCCGACACTTGTGGTTTCTATGAAACAAACACCAACCTTTGGAAGATTCTGGAGATGGGTGCTGTGCTCGAAAAGATGGGCGTTAAGCACGAAAACATTATGTACTCTCGTGTGAAGAATGGCCCATTCCCTTATGTTAAAGGCGCAGCTGATGAAGAATTGTACAACCGCAATCTTTCTGAAATTTGCCGTGAAGTAGATGCCAACAATATGGATATGTTCGTGTCTGTTCACTCAAATGCGGCAACTGATGGTACTGCCACCAACTATCCACTTTATCTCTATCGTGGTAGAGACGGCAAGGACAACGAAGGCAATGCTGGTAGCTATGACATGTGTGCCGCTTCTTGGCCACGCCACTATATGGATGAGATCGACCCTCAATCATACTATAGCCGCACCAACATGAATCTTCGTGGTGACATTTCTTTCTATGGTTCATCATACACCACCACTACTTCTAAGGGTACTTTTGAAGGCTATCTTGGCGTGCTTCGTCATGGCACTCCTGGCTTCCTCGTTGAAGGTTATTTCCACACCTATCAACCAGCTCGCCACCGTGCTTTGAATATGAATTATTGCCAAATGGAAGGTGTTGGCTATGCTCGTGGCGTGTGCGACTATTTCGGACTCAATGCCGAAACCACTGGCTATATCATGGGTACAGTTAAGGATCTCCACGAAAAGATTGTCAACAACTTGTACAAGTATGCAGCTGGCACCGACGACCAATGGCTCCCACTCAATGGCGCTGTTGTGACTTTGAAGAAAGACGGTAAGGCTGTGGCAACCTACACTTGCGACAACAACTGGAACGGTGTGTTCGTATTCAAGAATGTGACTCCTGGCGACTACACTTTGAGCGCATCTTGCGAAGGCTACAAGGACATTTTCGAAGAAGAAGCTATCACTGTAAAGGCTAACGAAACCAGCTATGCTAAGCTTCACCTCGAAAACCTTGAATACGTGCCAGAAGAAATCGTTTACGAAAATTATGCAACTCCAGCACAGCCTGTCTACTTGAAGCTTGCTGACTCATACAACTTCACTCAAGACGACGGCACCGCATTTGAAATGCAAGGCGCAGTTAAGCGTACAATCGTTCGTGGCGACAGTACTTTGGTGATGACCGATGCTCCTGCTATCTATCTCATCAACAACAAGACTATGACACTTGTTAAGCAACTCAGTCTTAACGGTATCAATCCTGTTGACCCAGAAAACGCTGGTTCTTACAAGAGCTTGAGCGACATCGCTTTGACTGCTGATGGTCAACTCGTGGGCGTGAACAATGTTCGCTGCCAATTTGACGACAATCAGGTTGACGCAGGCTACAAGCGTGGTACTATTTACTTCTACAAGTGGGCAGACTTTGATTCTGACCCTATACTTTGGGCTACTTCTAAAAGCTCTGCAAACTTCTACAATGCCGATATGGGTGCTACACTCGCTGTAAGTGGCCCTGCTAAGGATTGTGAAGTGGTGACAACTGGTGTTACTAGTGGTAGCTCACGCGCTCTTCGCTTCCTCGTGCTCAATATCAACGACAATGAAGTGGTTTCTTCTCACTTTACTGAGCAAACCCTTTCTGCTGATGGTACATTCACACTCGTGAAACAAGGTGATGATATCCAACTCAACGTATCTCCACTCAACGACCACTACTACATTCTCAATGGTAGCCTCTGCGCTCCATTTGAATTCGAACCTGCTGCAACCAACAATGTTGACAGCCGTGTAATTGGTACATTCAATGATGAAGAAATTGGGCGTGCTTCTAAGGGCTTGGCATTCTTCAGATATGCAAAGCGTGCTTTGATGGCAGCTCCTGTTTACAACGGAAACTTGGTTTCTGCTGTGAAGATTTACGACATTACTGAAGGTCTCCAAAATGCAAAATTGGTGAAGACTGTTGGTACTCAACTCCAAACCGTAATCAATGCTGCTAAGAAAGCTCCTGCTATGGGTGCTGCGTTCACCGCTGCTGGTGCAAATGTTAAGGGCGAAGACATGAACCTCTTCCTCTTCGGAGACGCTAAGGTGGTTAAGTTCACTACCGCTGGTGTTGAACAACCTGTATTCCGTGGCGAATATGCTTACGACTTGAACTATGAAGAAAACAGCGACAACTACATTATCAAGTTTAAATCTACTGGTGATGTGGAATCGGGTAAGGTAGTTCTTACTCCTGTTGAAGGTGGCGATCCTGTTGAAGTAATGCTTTACAACATCGTTAAGGGTGGTAATCAAGTATATCTCAACAAGGGTGAATATACTGGTAAATACAACTGGGAAGTGGTACTCAACAACCCTGCAATCCCAACTGTAGCTAAGATCTTCGCTTACGCTCCTGCTGGCAATGGCAATTACTGCACTCGCGGTCTTGCTATCGACCAAAACCCAATGAGCGACTTCTTCCAGAGTATCTACATTTCAGATCCTTATGGAACAAAGGGTATCTACAGAGTAAGTCCAGAACTCAACGTGGTTAACGACGGTGCTCCTTATCTCACCGCAGAATTTGCTACTGGTAACACTGCTTCTCCATTCCGTATGGGCGTTAATCCTAACAATGGTTACGTTTATAGTGCAGACTGGAGCGATGCTCATAGTGGTATCCATATCATGAACCCTGCAGAACCTGCAACTGCTACTCAATTCTTTGAAGGCACTCGCGAAGAAACTGGCTTAATCAAGAACGCTGCTGGAGACGCTCTTGGTGGCAGCTGTACAAGTGCAGCATTCTTAGGCAATGGTGAAAACACCAAGTTGCTCTCATTCCAAGAAGACTACCCAACTGGCAACGCAGGCAATGAGTTGTGCGTTTACAACATTGGTGCTAATGTTACTACCGACAAGGCACCTGCAGTGACATTCCCAACAGTTTCTGCTAAGTTGCTCAACACAAATGTTGAAATCGTGCCTTTGGAAAACGGTATGTTTGTATCACAAATCCGTGGCACAGGCAACAACAACGTTGGCGTTCCTTCATTCATGTACACAGACTATGAAGACAACATTCTCTTCAACTCTGGTAACCTCGAAGACCTCGATGGTAGCTGGGGTGCTGGTCTTGCTGTCAGCCAAGATTTGAGCACAATGGTAATTGCTACTGGCTATCCTAAGCTCAATGTATATAGCATCGATTGGAATAATAATGTTCCTTCATTCACTCTCCAATACGTTATAGAAGGTTATACCAACAAATCTTCAATCGTTAACCAAATCCACTTCGACTATGCAGGTAACCTCTTCTTCGCCGACGCTAAGTTGGGCGCAGTAGGTATCGCATTGCCAAAGGATGCACAATCTGTTGCAACTCCTTCTAAGTACTTGTTCGACGCAGGTCAACCAACTGGAGTTAACGACGTGAACGCTAACAAGACTGTGGCTGGCGTGAAGTATTACAACACTTTAGGTGTGGCTTCTTCAACTCCATTTGAAGGCATCAACATCGTAGTGACTACTTACACCGACGGTACTCACAGTTCTGCTAAAGTTATCAAGTAATAAATACTAATAACTGAATCTTAAATGTTTAGGGTCGCTCTTTTTGTGGGGCGACCCTTTTTTGGCGTGAATTTTTTATTTGCTGAATTCCAAAGAATTGCGTAATTTTGTATGTTTTAAAGCAGTGTTATAAAGCAGATGTTAAAAAAGAGTACACTTGAGGATATCATCAGCAAAGATTTAGCGGCTATTTGGGCTATTCTTACCCCCGACGAAAGGCGATTGGTGGCTGATAACTTCCATATCCATAATTTTAAGAAAAATCAGATTATTTATGCCGAAAAGGATTCGCCACGCTATTTGTGGTGTCTGCTCAAAGGCAAAGTGAAATTGTCGAAAGACGGAATGGGAGGAAGGCAGCAGATTTTGCGCCTATATCGTCCTATACAGTATTTTGGATATAGGGCTTTTTTTGCCAACGAACCCTACGTTTCAAGTGCTTCGGCTTTTGAGGCATCTACTTTGGGTGCAATTCCAATGAGCTTGGTGAAAGAATTAATCGACCAAAATCGCAAATTGGCATGGTTCTTTATCAATGAGCTTTCAAAAAACCTGGGTGGTAGTGACGCTAAAATTGTGAATCTCACCCAAAAGCATATTCGTGGGCGTCTTGCTGATGCCATTATCGCACTGGTAGATAATTATGGTTATGAAGACGATGGCGAAACGCTGAAGATTTACATGGCTCGTGAAGATTTGGCTAACTTGTCGAACATGACCACGAGTAATGCGATTCGCACTCTCTCGTCGTTCTGTCAAGAGCACATTCTCACCGTAGATGGACGCAGAATTAAAATCCTCAATCCAGAGGCTTTACGCAATATTAGTAAATTTGGTTAATTCATGATTATTGCTCAACAAAAACGTAAAGAAAACATTGCCGAATACCTGTTGTATATGTGGCAAGTGGAAGATATGATTCGTGCCAACCAGCTCGACATTGATAAAATCAACGATAATATTATTTCTCGCCTCCCAATTGATGATAAAGGGAAAGCGGAAGTGAAAGACTGGTACGAGTCGCTCATCAAAATGATGGAACTGGAGCATGTGAAGGAAAAAGGACATTTGCAAATCAACAAGAATGTGCTTATTCGTCTCAACGACCTTCACGCCAAACTTCTGAAATCGCCAAAATTTCCACAATATGGCGCACAATTCTACCAAACCCTCCCCTACATAGTGGAACTTCGCTCTAAATCGAAGCCAGAGGAACAGGTGGGAGAGTTGGAAACTTGCTTCAATGCACTGTATGGCATATTGATGCTCCGATTGCAAGGCAAAGAAATATCAGAGGGCACACAAAAGGCTGTGGCGCAAATATCATATTTTATTGGTATGCTTGCGGCTTATTACAAAAAAGATGAAGAAAAACCTCTTTTCGAGGACGATGTTGAATAATTTAGATATTGAGATATACGATGGCAAAAACTGTTCTAATCACAGGAGCAAACGGTCAGTTGGGAAATGAAATGCGCTTGGTGCTCGATGGCAACGATGCGTTCTCCCCTATTTTTACTGATGTTCAAGAATTGGATATTACATCAAAGGAAGCGATTGACGCATTTTTCGCAAATCATCATATCGACTATGTGGTGAATTGTGCAGCCTACACTGCCGTGGACAATGCGGAGGACAATGTAGAACTTTGCACACGCCTAAATGCCGATGCAGTGGAATATTTGGCTCAAGCCGCAAAACACCACGCTGCAAAGATGATACAGATTTCTACCGACTATGTGTTCAACGGAACCAACTTCAGACCATATCGCGAAGACGATGAGACATCGCCATGCTCAGTATATGGCTCAACCAAACTCGATGGCGAGCGCCGATTGCTTCAAAGCTTGCCCGATGCTGTGATTTTCCGCACAGCGTGGCTCTATTCGCCATTTGGCAAAAATTTTGTGAAAACGATGCTCAATTTGGGCAGAACGAAAGAGACATTGTCGGTGATTTTCGACCAGGTTGGCACCCCTACCTATGCTAAGGATTTGGCTCAGGCTATCATGAATGTGCTTACAGCGGAGCAGTGGCATTCGGGAGTGTATCATTTTAGCGATGAAGGTGCTATATCATGGTACGATTTCACTAAGGCTATACACCGAATTGCGGGTATCACCACCTGCGATGTGAAGCCCTGCACCACGGCTGAATATCCAACTAAGGCAAAGCGCCCACACTTCAGTGTGCTCGACAAGTCGAAATATAAAACCACATTTAATGCTTTAATTCCATATTGGGAAGATAGCTTGAGAGAGTGCATTAACAGAATTGAAAAAAAATAACATAATATATAGTGGCAAATTTATCCGAAGAAATTAAAAAAAGACGCACGTTCGCGATTATTTCACACCCTGATGCTGGTAAGACTACCCTTACTGAGAAATTACTTCTTTTTGGTGGCGCAATCCATGTGGCAGGTGCTGTAAAGTCGAATAAAATCAAGAAAACTGCAACCAGCGACTGGATGGAGATTGAAAAGCAACGCGGTATCTCGGTTGCTACCTCCGTGATGGGTTTTGAGTATGAGGGATTTAAAATCAACATTCTCGACACCCCTGGTCACCAAGACTTCGCTGAAGACACATTCCGCACGCTCACCGCTGTGGATAGCGTAATCATTGTGGTTGACTCGGCAAAAGGTGTGGAGCAACAAACACGCCGCTTGATGGAAGTGTGCCGTATGCGCAACACCCCAGTAATCATTTTCGTGAACAAGATGGACCGTGAAGGTCGCGACCCTTTCGATATTTTAGATGAACTGGAAAGCGAACTGAAGATTTCTGTTCGCCCTTTGAGTTGGCCAATCAATGGCGGTGCCAACTTCAAGGGTGTTTACAATATCTATGAGCACAATTTGAGCCTTTTCGCAGCTGATAAGCAACGCGTGTCTGACCGTGTTGACATTACCGACATCAACGACCCTGTGATTGATGAAGCTGTGGGTGCCGACGATGCCGAGAAGTTGCGTAGCGATATTGAACTTATTGATGGTGTTTATCCCGAATTTGAGGAGCAGGACTACCTTGATGCGCTCGTTGCTCCAGTATTCTTTGGTTCGGCTTTGAACACTTTCGGTGTAAAGGAATTGCTCGACTGCTTTATCCGCATCGCCCCATCGCCACGCCCAGTGCAAGCCGTGGAGCGTGAAGTGGTGCCTACAGAAGAAAAGTTCACAGGCTTCGTATTTAAGATTCACGCAAATATGGACCCTAACCACCGCAGCTGTATTGCTTTCGTTAAGGTTTGTTCGGGTGTGTTCCATCGTAATCAATATTACCACCATGTGCGCAGCAACAAGCAAGTGCGATTTGCCGCTCCTACAGCCTTTATGGCGCAGAAAAAGGAGGTGATTGACGATGTTTATCCTGGCGACATTGTGGGTTTGCCAGATAACGGCACATTCAAAATTGGCGACACACTTACCGAGGGAGAATTGCTCCACTTCAAGGGATTGCCAAGTTTCTCGCCAGAAATGTTTAAATACATTGAGAATACCGATCCAATGCGCACTAAGCAACTCAGCAAGGGTATTGAGCAACTTATGGACGAAGGTGTGGCGCAGCTCTTTGTCAATCAGTTCAACAATCGCAAGATTATTGGCACCGTAGGCCAGCTCCAGTTTGAAGTAATTCAATATCGTTTGCTTCATGAATATGGCGCAAGCTGTAGATGGGAACCCATTCACCTGTATAAAGCTTGCTGGATTGAAAGCGACGACAAGGAGGCTTTGGAAGCGTTTAAGCGTAGAAAGCAGCAATATATGGCGTTGGACCGTGAAGGCAGAGATGTGTTTTTGGCTGATTCGGGCTATGTGCTTGACATGGCGCAGCAAGATTTCCCCAAACTCAAATTCCATTTCACGAGCGAATTTTAATCGGGGCTGATTTGCTTCTTATTCGTTTTTCTTTTATCTTTGTTAATTCAATTAGCGATTAATATTATGGATACAGAAATTTTAAAACAACTATATACACAGTATGTTGGCTCTGAACCTGCTGAAATTGTTCAGTTGCCTGCATCAGGTTCAAATCGCCATTATTTCCGCCTTTCAGGTGAGCAATCAATTATTGGTGTAATTGGCGAACTTCCTGAAGAAAACAAGGCTTTCCTCTATATGGATAAGCACTTCTTGGAGCAGGGACTTCCTGTGCCAAAGGTGTTTGCAGAGAGCGATGATAAGATGGCTTATATCCAAGAGGATTTGGGCGACACTATTCTTTTCAACGCCATTGAAAAGGCTCGCAAGACACGCGTATTTGGCGAAGAGGAAAAGAGATTGTTGTCGAAGACCATCCGTCGTCTTTGCGAATTTCAATTCAAGGGCGCCGATGGAATGGATTTCTCATACTGCTACCCTGCGTCGGAATTTAATGCGCGCTCCATCTTTTGGGATTTGAACTATTTCAAGTATTGCTTCTTGAAAGCTACCGGGCTTGAATTTAACGAAGGACAACTTGAAGACGATTTCCAGCATCTTGCCGATGTGCTTTTGCGTAGCAGTTCTGCCACTTTCATGTATCGCGACTTCCAGTCACGCAATGTGATGATTAAAGATGGCGAGCCAATGTTTATCGACTTCCAAGGAGGTCGCAAAGGCCCATTCTTCTACGATGTTGCATCTTTCCTTTGGCAAGCAAAAGCCAATTTCCCTAACAGCCTTCGTCATGAACTTTTGAAGGAATATATTGATGAATTGAAGAAGTACAAATATGTTGATGTGGATTACTTCTACTCTCAACTTCGTCACTTTGTGCTTTTCCGCACGCTTCAGGTGCTGGGTGCATACGGTTTCCGTGGCTATTTCGAGAAGAAACCCCACTTTATGCAGAGTGTGCCTTTCGCCATCAACAACTTGCGCTCGCTCCTCAATGAACCATACGTTGAATATCCATACCTCACTAAAGTGCTGAGAAACCTTGTGAATATGTCGCAGTTTACCGACGATTTGCAAAAGCACATGCTCACGGTGAAAGTGATGAGTTTTGCCTACAAGAAAGGTATTCCAAACGACAATTCTGGCAATGGTGGTGGCTTTGTGTTCGACTGTCGCGCATCAAACAATCCTGGCAAATATGATCGTTACAAACCTTATACAGGTCTCGACGCGCCAGTAATTAAGTATCTTGAAGATGATGGCGAAATCCTTACATTCCTTAGCCATGCCTATGAATTGGTAGATGCTTCGGTTAAGCGTTATGTGGAGCGTGGTTTCACTAATTTGATGGTATGCTTTGGCTGCACAGGCGGTCAGCATCGCTCAGTGTATTGCGCACAGCACATGGCAGAGCACATTTTCAAGAAGTTTAATGTGAAGGTAGAACTTGTTCATCGTGAGCAGAACATTGAGCAAGTTTTCACTCCCGTTCAAAAGTAGCAGATATGAAAGCAATGGTTTTTGCAGCAGGGTTAGGCACACGCCTGCGCCCTCTTACCAACGACCGTCCAAAAGCGCTTGTGGAAGTGGGCGGAAAAACTATGCTTGAGCGTGTGATTACCCACTTGGCAGACTGTGGGGTGACCGATATCACTGTGAATATTCACCACTTTGGTGAAAAAATCATTGAGTTTTTAGAAGAAAAAAAGAATTTCGGACTTGATATTCACATTAGTGATGAGCGCGACTTGCTTCTCGATACTGGTGGAGGTTTGATGAAGGCAAGAAAATACCTTGATGGCGATGAACCGTTTATCGTGCACAATGCCGATATTCTCACCGACTTGGATTTGAAAGCCATGTACGACTTCCATGTGGAGCATGACGCTTTGTCAACCATTTTGGTAAAAGACCGTCAGACACAAAGATATTTCCTCTTTGATCACGACCATCGTTTGAAAGGCTGGATTAACAAGAAAACTGGCGAAACCAAACCAGAAGGTTATCAATACGACCCGCAAAAGGTGGATTCGCTTGCTTTTGGTTGTGTTCATGTGCTCTCTCCACGCATTTTCGACGCTCTTGAAAAGTATTCAGAAGCTAAAGGCAAAGTGTTCTCCATCGCCCCTTTCTATGCAGAAATGTGTGATTCGTATAAAATCTACGGTTATCAGCAGTTCTCCGACTATAAATGGCTTGATGTGGGTAAACCCGAAACATTAGCCCAAGCAGAAGAAATGTTTAAGTAAACATTCGACACAAAATAGTTATCGCGGCTATGTGTTAAACATAGCCGCGATAATTTTATTCCAGTTAATTTTATTCTAGTTCCTTAACTGGGGTTTCTTCTATCTCCGTGTCGTCACCGTAGTAATCAGGTTCGGGTTCAAAACTGTCAGATGCTGCAGGTTTAGGTTTCATATAAGAATCTAATGCCTTGAAGAAAAGGGGATAGTCGCCAAAAATCATTCTATTGCCATCTTTTCCGTTGATATAGAACTTGGCTGTGCCTTTATTGAGGTCTTTCACTTGAGTATCAACATACATTGTCATGCCGTCAACATTCAAGCCCACCCAGAAGCCATAGAAACTGCCGTCGAACACTTTCTTAGCGTCTTCATTGCTGCTTGCGTCGAGTGCAAAACTGTTGTTCATGCCAAATTTCACGATTACGACATCAGATTTCGCCTCTACGGCAAATTGCATAGGCATACCGCCACTAATGCTCAACAATGTTTCAAACAAACTTTTCCATTCTTGTGCTTTAGAAGTGGTAATCACAAATGTGCCAGCCAAAGTGGTCATTGGCGATTTGAGGTCGGCATCAAGACCAAATGCGATTGGACCATTGATTGATTTCACCAGTTCCACACAGTTCACATTGCCAAATGATGGGTTAGAGGAAATCAATTGAAGCACATTCTTCACTTGTTCGAATTCTGCTAATTTCTCGCCTTTAATTCCTGTAGCAAAAATCAACTTAGCCTTTGCTGGCATATATTTCAAGAAGTCGGTTGAGGTTTCGCCCTGAATGTCTTTGATGAGTTTCATAATGTCTGAATTCTCATCGGCGAAGAGTTCAGAATTGATGTTGATTTCGTTGTTGGAAAGGTCAATGCTAATGCCTGAACCATCCATGCCAGCCACAAATCCAGAAAGCAACGAAACTTGAGGGCTAATGCCTGCCATCAGTTTCATGTATGATTGAAGATTGATATAGTAGTTGATGTCGGAATCGGCATTAAGTGTGTTCTTGATGTTGTCGTTGTCAAGCACACTTTTTTCTTTCTTGGTGAACACCTCTTTGGCAAATTCTTCGGCATTTTCTATTTTGTTGCCGCCAAATATTGCTATGATGTCGTCTTTGATAGCGATGCACATATCGCTTTTTGCAATTATAGCAAAATCTCCAACAGTCTTGAAACTTTCCTTAATTTCCTTTTCAATCGCAGCCTTTGTTTTTTCAGGGTCTTTGCTTATGGCAAGCATAACGGCAGACGCATCATTCACATCAGTGATGCTGCTGTAAACATACACATTGGCAGAAGGGTCGATTTCTGCACTCTTTAATGTGGCAATACCTTCGTCCAAATCTTTTTGGTTGAATTCCATCATTTCCTTTAATGCGCCGGGCAGTTGGAGTTTGCCGTTGTCATCAACAGTGATGCCTGTGTGATCAAGGATTTTAGATGGACTAAATGATGCAATGAATGTGGAATTTTCAGGAATTAATTCCATCATTTTCTCATTCGTTTTATTACACGAAGTAATCGCAATAAGCAAAATTGCTAAACATGATAGTTTTAATAATCTCATAACTTTTAGTTTTTAGAGTTAATAATATTGTTGTTGGGTTGTCTGTTCGGTTTTGTTGAGTTGACAAAGAATCTCAAGGAAAGTGATTACTGGATTACCTTCGTGCATGGAGTAGAACACACCATCACCGTCGGTTTTGTTTTTAAAACCAAAGTTGAAGTATGATTCACCTTGCGGTTCTGAAATTTTAGCATACACGCCCAATGGACAAGAGGCGAAACGCTCTCTCACGTCGGGCATGTCGTAATAAAAGTCTTCCTCCAATTCGTGGTCAAGCCTAATGGCATACACAATGCTGTCTTGGTTGCCCATATACACAGGCATTCCCTGGTAAGTGAACAAGTGTCGGCCATCTTTAATATAGTCGGGTTGCCCCATTTTAGCGGCAAATGCTACTATTCTTTCCACAATGGCAGCAGCGTCTTTCGACTTTGCCGCAATAGCGATGTTCCAATTGTCGTTGGCAACCGATGAGATGTTTACGCCATATCCTACGCTCAAACCTATGGCAATCGGGCCATCAATGGAATTTACCATACTTCTGAAATCCAGCATGTCGGTAGATGGCAGATTGCTGATTAAATTTACGCTTTTCCTGATTTGGTCGAGTTTCATCAAGTTTTTACCGTTCACACTCATCGAGAAAATGTAATTCATGCTTATAGGAATCACCTTCAAGAACGACGCATCGGCTTTTGCCATGGTGGCGTCTAACAGTTTAAAGTAGTCGCAATTATCGTCGGCTTTTACATAAGCCTCAAATTTTGCACCCTCTTTCTCGAAATTTATGTGCAGAGTGAATGCTTTAATGTCGGAGTCGGTAAATAGCGTGAGAATTGGGAATTTCTTCAGACTTTCAGTAAACGATTCCGAATTCGCAATCATATTGTGAAATCCACTCACGTTGATGTAGGCATTCACATCATTTTCTTTGTGCAGGCATTCTGTGATGCTCGCATCTTCAGCAATGCTTGCGTTAGATTTGTGGAGGTAGCCTTTGGCTGTCAGTGCCAGTTTTGAGTCGGCATCTTCCTTTGCCTCTTTGCCGATAAAGAGAATATCGTCGTCAATTACGTAACTTATTGCTCCATTTCTGAGAAAATCCACTTTCTCGATAGTTTGGAATTTTTGACCGGATTGCTTTTCAATCGCCTTTTTAGCCTCATCGGCATCATTTACGGCGATAAGTGTAGCGTAACTGAAAGTGTTTTTTGGCAGAAAACAATAGATATTGGCATCGGTGTCGATACCAATTTTTCTTAATAGTGTCATGGCTTCTGATACGGGAGCAGATTCATTTTTGCTCATCACGTCTTTTAACGACTGTGGGAAAACGACATTTCCATCTTCGTCAGCTAATTGTCCTTTTTCTATAACACTTTTCACATCAATGCGAACGACTCCCCTACTGTCAGCAGGAATCATTTCTTCAAGTTGTTTGTTGATGTCGGTGCATGAAAACATGCTCAACATCAGCATAAACATTACAAAATTTTTAATTCGTTTCATTTTTGTATTTTTCAAACAAGCTTTGAATTATCACACAAATTTAATATATTTTCTTTAAATTTATCACTATATTATTTGTCTTTTTTATCGTGAAATGTTAAAGTCCTATGGTAGAAATTTGGTAATTAATTAGTAATTTTGAAGAATAAAACTTTTGAGATGAATTTGAATACTATTCTTCCGGCAGAATGGGCGGAGCAAGACGCTGTGCTTTTGGCGTGGCCACATGCCGACACTGATTGGTGCGACATGCTTGAGGAGGTGGTGGAATGCTATAAACATATAGCAGAATCCATCTTGGAAACAGAGCCATTAATAGTCGTTACACCTGAAGTGGAGCGTGCCAAAGCCGATTTGCGCAATATCGAATCTGCGTCGCCAAATCCTGTGTATTATTATAGGGTGCCAACCAACGACACTTGGGCTCGCGACTTCGGCGCTATTACTGTGGTTAAAGATGGCGAATGTGTGCCTTTGGACTTCAAGTTCGACGCTTGGGGCATGAAGTTTGCCGCAGATAAAGACAATCTGATTACCTCTCGCCTTGATTTATACGAGCTGTTCAAACACACGCCGATTAATCATCGTGGTTTTGTGCTTGAAGGAGGTTCGATTGAAAGCGATGGAAATGGAACCTTGATGACCACATCGAGTTGTTTGTTGTCGCCAAACCGCAATGCGGAGATGTCGAAAGACGAAATCACTACATATCTGAAACAGGTGTTTGGCGTTTCGAATGTGCTGTGGATAAATAATGGCGAAATGGCAGGTGACGATACCGACGGTCATATCGATACGTTGGCACGCTTTGCTCCAAATGATGTGATTCTTTACAATGGAGCAGTTTGCCCTGATGGCGAAATTCCTCCAGCATTTGCCGAGCAATTAAATGCCATGGAGGCTGAAATTAAGGATTTCGTGAATGCCAGTGGGCGCAAATATCACTTGATACAGCTGCCTGTCCCTGCCCCGATTTACGATGAAGACGGCAATCAGTTGCCAGCTACATACGCAAATTTCCTGATTATCAACAAGCGTGTGCTTGTGCCAATCTATAATCAGCCTTTGGCAGATGATTTGGCTTTGAGAATTATTGAGGTTGCTTTCCCCGAACACGAGGTGGTGGGAATTGATTGCAATGCTTTGATTAAACAACATGGGTCGCTGCACTGCGTGACGATGCAGTTTCCCAAAAATACTTTGAATTTATGAAAGTAGGAATTATACAACAACACAATAACGCCAATATTGAAGACAATCGCAATCGTTTGGCATCGAAAGTGACTGCTTTGGCAGCACAAGGTGCAGAACTGGTGGTGCTTCAAGAACTTCACGACTCCCTTTATTTCTGTCAAACCGAAGATGTGTCTCTCTTTGATTTGGCAGTGAAGATTCCTGGTGAAATCACAGAGTTTTATTCGGAGTTGGCAAAAAAGAGCAATGTGGTGCTCGTAACTTCTTTGTTTGAAAAACGTGCCACAGGACTTTATCATAACACCGCTGTAGTGTTTGACAAAGATGGTTCAATGGCTGGGAAATATCGCAAAATGCACATTCCCGATGATCCTGCATACTACGAGAAATTCTACTTTTGCCCCGGTGATATTGGTTTTGAACCCATTCAAACTTCGGTGGGCAAATTGGGTGTGTTGGTTTGTTGGGACCAATGGTACCCCGAAGCAGCACGCTTGATGGCTTTGAAGGGCGCAGACATGCTCATCTATCCTACTGCCATCGGCTACGAGAGCACCGATGTTCAAGCCGAGCAGGAACGCCAAAGAGAGGCTTGGACCACCGTGCAGCGTGGTCATGCCGTGGCAAACGGATTGCCTGTGGTGGCTGTGAACCGTGTGGGTTTTGAGTCTGCCCCATCTGGTCAGACTAATGGCATTATGTTCTGGGGAAGCAGTTTCGTGGCAGGTCCACAAGGCGAATTTCTGTTCCGTGCTTCAAATAATGAGGAAGTGGAAACCATTGTGGAAGTGGACATGAAGCGTAGCGAGAATGTGCGCCGCTGGTGGCCATTCCTTCGCGACCGCCGAATAGATTACTATGGTGGTATCACAAAGCGTTTTTTAGATTAATAGAATGAAATATAACAATGGGCGGTGTCGTGTTTGCGACATCGCCCATTGTTATAAATACATCTGTGATTGTTCGTTAGAATGTGAAGTGGAGTTGGATTCTTACGCCACTCTTGTTGACCCCAGGAGTGTCGCGGTATGTTAATCTCCACACATAGTCCACACGGAGGAATGTGAAGATGTTGTCAAGACCTGCGCCAATTTCCATATAAGGCTTTTTGCCCAGTCCTCTACAATTCGTGCCAAGTGGGAATTGGTATAAATCCTCGTTTTTAGTTGGGTCGTTTTTCTTGCTCAATGAACCGTAAAGACCTCTAAACGACACAACCTCGCGGAGTTTGAGTTTTTTTAGCACAGGTATATAATTGAGCAATGCGCCATTGAGCCAGTAGGTCACGTCCCATGAAATGTTCTGGTCGTTGGCAAATTCCATTGCGTTCATCAGCGTGTAGCTTTCAGGCTGGATTGTGTATGAGAGGTTGGCGTTTGGGATGAGCAAATCAGGGTATGCCACTTTGCTCCAAATTTTTGCCGCTTTCACAATCACATCGGTGTAGCCCCATGCCGAGAACCAGAAGCGTTTCTGCACACCAATTTCAGTCTTGTTCACCTCGAATTGGCTACCAAGAAATCCTTTAGGTAGATAGGTGTGGCTCAATGTGATAATTGGATTATCGATATTGATTGGGAAGCGATACGACCTGGTTTGCACAAACTTTTCACCTGGTGCATATCGTAGTGTGACATTGAAACCAGCTTCTTTGTAGTTTGCGCGTCGATTGCCCATGGCATTAACAAATGGAAGGAAATCAGAGGCTTCGTGTATGTTGTGCTCAAATCCTGCGCCCACGCTAAAACCATTTTCCAACTCAAGTTTATAGTCGAATTTTGACTGACGCAGATATTGGATCTTGTCATCTTTCTTGCGTTTTAGCATCAAGAAAATGTTATCCTTGCTGGTGTAGAGATAATGCTGACCTAATTGGTCCACATCGTAGCTGTGGTAGAGTTTTACTGAATGGATTGGGAACTCGTAGCTGTGATATTTCTTGTTGCGGAACGAGTATTCAAGTTCGCCTTGATATTTGAGTTTTTTGTCCTTAGTGCCGTATGCTAAGAAAAAACGGCTGAACAGGCGTGGGTGAAGGTTTGCAGTGGTCATACCACCAATTCTGAATCGTGCGCCCTCCAGTTCATCGGAACTGATGAGTGTATTGAGAGGGCCAATGTCGAATTTACTGGGGTTGCCAGTTGCCACATAACCCTTTGCCATTGTGGAAACAAATTTTTCAGTCCAGTAAAAGAGTTTTGAACTTCTCAACTTCTTTAAAAGCGCACGCATCATATTGCCATCTTGCGCCAATGCCACAGGACGATTTGCTTTGAAATATTCATCGGCATATTTATTTGCTCCTGGTGCAATGATTTGTTCGGCATCGTGATTGAAAATGGTCAAATCTTTTGGCTCTGTGAAATTGTGACCGCTGTAGTAAGTGCTGCGGCGGGCATACAGTTCTGGACCAATCACTTGAAATTCCATCACAAGGTCGTCAATCACCTTCAAGCGTGATCCGTCCTCCGCCTTCTTAAACTCTTGGTTGATGAAAAGGCGCTTCAGATAGTTCACGTTGATGGAACGGGGAATGTTCATTGTCAATTTTTTCAAGAACAAAGTGCTGTCGTTGACTGGGAAATACATTCGACCAATGAAACCGAACGAAGCACTGTTATGTGGCACAAAGTCGATTTCCACGCACTTTTCTCCGTCAACCATGGTGGTGTCGTTGAGATAGAATTTATAGAATGTGGTGCCGATGTTCGATAGTGGGCTCACGAAGCGGTTTTGCATGAATTTGATATCGTTTTGGAAAACATCAATTTCACGGAAAGCGTCGTCCATAAACTTTTTGATATTCTCTGGGTCGAACGATTCGTCAAGTCCCACATGTTGCTGTGCCTCAACGTATTCTTTGTGTGTGCTTGGACTTTTTCTGTAATATTCGGTACTGAACTTTTCATTCAAGGAAATGGTGAGAATCTTCTTGTTGGTCACATCTGAAGAATCAATAAATTCCTTAATCTTGTTGTATTTCTTCGACAGTTCTTTTGTGTCGGAAGCAGTAAGGTCGTTCAAGCCGTAGGTGAATCTTTCGTATTTGTCATATACGAAATACTGGTGATTGCGTGGATCTGTTTCGTGCATTCTTTCCCTCACCTTGTTGATGAACTCAACAGCGGGATTGCCTTTCTTGGTGTATTTTTCGCGGTGCTTTTTAATAATCACTTCGTCAAGAGTCTTTGTCGATGACGACATGTAAACCACGTTTTCCGCATTGTTCCCACCTTTCAGTTTCACCACTTTGTTGGCGTAGCCCACTGCTTGGAGTCTGATTTCGGGATGCTTTGATTTTGAATGGAATGAGAATTGACCATTCACGCTTGCCACTACGCCAGTCTTGGTGCCCACCACATAGATAGAGGCATAAGGAATTGGCTCATCGGCAATAGAATCCTTCACCACACCTTTGATAAGGAAGGAAGTTTGGGCAGATGCAACAATGGAAAAAACACTGAAAATTAAAATGGAGATATAGCGTAATGTATTCACTTTTCGGAAGTCTGATAATAAATTATGTGTACAAATCATTTCAGTTTGCAAAATTAGACAATTTCATCATTTCACAGATGGCTAAAAATACTGATTTTTTGGTCCAATGTGCTAAATTTGAAGAAAATGGATAAATATAGCACTACAACAGCAATGTTTTATCACAAATTGAGGTGCAGCCATGTGGCCACACCTCTAATTGTATAGTTTTCTATGGAATAAGTTGTGCTTCCAATCGAGTTCTCTTAAAATCTTCGCTCTAAACCTACCACGTTTTCCACATGCTGCGTGTGTGGGAACATGTCAACTGGCTGAACTTCCACCACCTTATATTTAGCGTCGAGCATTGCCAAATCTCGTGCCTGGGTGGCTGGATTGCAACTTACATACACAATTCGCTTGGGCTCTGCATTCATAATCACGCCCACTACATCTTCGTGCATACCAGCGCGCGGTGGGTCGATAATCATCACGTCGGGTGTGCCATGCTTGCTCACAAAGTCATCGGTGAGAATGTCTTTCATGTCGCCGGCGTAAAACAATGTGTTCTCAATGCCGTTCACTTTTGAGTTAAGTTTTGCATCTTCGATCGCCTCTGGCACATATTCTATGCCAATCACTTTCTTTGCTTGGCGTGCCACAAAGTTGGCGATGGTGCCGGTGCCTGTGTAAAGGTCGTAAACAAGTTCCTCGCCAGTGAGTTTTGCCATGCCTCTTGTCACTTTGTAGAGTTCGTAGGCTTGGCGAGAGTTGGTTTGGTAGAATGATTTAGGACCGATGCGGAATTTGAGTCCTTCCATTTCTTCCTCAATGTATTCCTTGCCTTTATCGAGTACGAAAACTTGGTCGCCAAGTGAGTCGTTCAGCTTGGTGTTCACCACATGCATCAAGCTGGTGATTTGTGGGAACTTTTCTGCCACAGCGTTCATCATGTCTTTTACAGCAGATTCGTCGTTTTCGCCAAATACCACCACGAGCATGATTTCGCCACCGCTTGTGATTCTCACCATCATCATTCGCATCAAGCCCACATTGTTGCGTATATCATAGAATGTGTAGCCTTTGCTCTTTGCGTAGTCGCGAATGAAGTTGCGCATTTCGTTTGAAATGTCGTCTTGGAGCCAACATTTATTGATGTTGAGCACCTTGTCGAATGCACCAGGAATGTGGAAACCTACGGCATCACGGTCGGAGAACTCTTCCCCGCTGTTCAGTTGCTCAAAGGTGAGCCAACTTTTATTAGAGAAGGTGAATTCCAATTTATTACGATAGTGTGTGGTTTCTGCAGAACCAAGAATGTCGTTGATTTTGGGCAATTCAATTTTGCCGATACGCTCCAGCGCGTCGGTTACTTGTTGTTGCTTGAATTGCAACTGGTAGCTGTAAGGAATGTGCTGGAATTTGCAACCGCCACACACACCGAAATGCTCACACATTGGCTCTGTGCGAATTTCGCTTGGCTTTACCAAATTCACAATGTGACCTTCGCAAAAACTGTGTTTCTTGCGGTCGATTTTCACATCGGCAACATCGCCAGGAGCACCAAATGGTATAAACACCACCAAGTCGTTCCAGCGAGCGATGCTTTTACCCTCGGCTGCTACTTTAGTTATCTCAAGCCCTTCTACTACGGGCAGATTTTTTCTTTTTCTACTCAAAACAGTCTGTTTACTTTGTTAAATTTTCTGCAAAGTTACGAATAACATTTATTTGTGAAAACTGAATAGTGCTAAAAATATCCATTTAGTGTGTAAAGCGATATGATTTTTTGCGCACAATGCAATTATGTGTGCAACTTTTATGGATATGTCGTAAAATTTGAGTATATTTGCATCTCTAAAAGTAAAAGATAATTAGATAGCAATACTGTGAATGATTTATTAGTAGCGGTATTTGATTATATTTGATTGTATTATAAGTAGTTAATTAATAATCCACAAGGTTAATGAAGACAATTTACACATTCGGCAACGGTAATGCCGAAGGACGCGCCGACATGAAGGAACTTCTTGGCGGCAAAGGTGCCAATTTGGCTGAAATGAACCTTATCGGTGTTCCTGTTCCTCCAGGTTTTACAATCACTTGTGATGTTTGTAAAATCTATAACGAACAAGGCCGTGAGGCAGTTGTGAATCTGATTAAAGAAGATGTAATCAAATCTGTGCATCATATCGAGAGCCTTACAGGTTACAAATTCAACGACCCACAAAATCCACAGCTCGTGTCAGTGCGCTCAGGTGCTCCAGTTTCAATGCCAGGTATGATGGATACCGTGTTGAATTTGGGTATCAACGACGAAGTGGCTGAAACTCTTGCAAAGAAATCGGGTAACGAGCGTTTTGCTTGGGATAGCTACCGCCGTTTCGTGCAGATGTACGGCGACGTGGTGCTCGGCATGAAGCCACAAAACAAGAATGATATCGACCCATTCGAGGAAATCATCGAAGCAGTGAAGACTGCTAAGGGTGTGAAGTTTGATACCGAACTCGATGTTGACGACTTGAAGCAACTTGTTAAGCTCTTTAAGAAGGCTGTTAAGGAAAATACTGGTAAGGATTTCCCTACCGACGCTTGGGATCAACTTTGGGGCGCAATCTACGCTGTGTTTGACAGCTGGAACAATGAGCGCGCTATCCTCTACCGTCAGATGAACCAAATTCCAGAAAGCTATGGCACCGCAGTGAACGTGCAAGCTATGGTATATGGTAATATGGGCGATTCTTCTGCAACTGGTGTTTGCTTCTCTCGCGACGCTGGTACAGGCGAAAACCTCTTCAACGGTGAATACCTCATCAACGCTCAAGGTGAAGACGTGGTGGCTGGTGTGCGCACCCCACAACAAATCATGACCGAAGGCAGCCGTCGTTGGGCTAAGCTCCAAGGCATTAGCGAAGAAGAACGTAAGGAAAAATATCCTTCACTCGAAGAAACAATGCCTGAGTGTGCTGCTCAGCTCGTTGAAATTCAGGCTCGCCTTGAAGACCACTATAAGGATATGCAAGATATGGAGTTCACCATTCAAGATGGTAAACTCTGGCTTCTCCAAACCCGTAACGGAAAGCGCACCGGTGCTGCTATGGTGAAGATTGCAATGGACCTCCTTCGTGAAGGCGAAATCGACGAAAAAACCGTGCTCAAGCGTATGGAGCCAGGTAAACTCGACGAACTTCTCCACCCTGTGTTCGACAAGAGCGCTATGGCAAATGCACAGGTGATGGCTAAGGGTCTGCCTGCATCTCCAGGTGCTGCCACTGGTAAGATTGTGTTCTTCGCTGATGATGCAGAAGAATGGGCACAACGTAACGAAAAGGTGATCATGGTTCGTATCGAAACCTCACCTGAAGACCTTCGTGGTATGACCGTGGCTCAAGGTATTCTCACCGCTCGTGGTGGTATGACCTCTCACGCTGCCGTTGTGGCTCGTGGTATGGGTAAGTGCTGCGTGTCAGGTGCTGGTGAAATCAAGGTTGACTACAAGGCTAAAACCGTGGTGATGGGTGGTAAGACCTATCAAGAAGGTGATTGGATTTCAATCAACGGTTCAACCGGTGAAGTTTATGATGGCCTCGTTTCAACTGTAGATGCCGACATCAGCGGCGACTTCTCTGCAATCATGAACCTCGCAGAAAAGTACACCAAGATGAAGGTTTACACCAACGCTGATAGCCCTCGTGATGCTAAGGTGGCTCGCAAGTTTGGTGCAGTGGGTATTGGCCTTTGCCGTACCGAACACATGTTCTTTGAAGGCGAACGCATCAAGGCTATGCGCGAAATGATTATCGCTGATACTGTGGAACGCCGCAGAATGGCTCTTGCTAAGCTCCTCCCACTCCAACGTGGCGACTTCGAGGGTATGTTTGAGGCTATGGACGGCTACGATGTGACTATCCGTCTGCTCGATCCACCATTGCACGAATTCGTTCCTCATCAGCTCGAAACTATGCGTGAACTCGCTAACGAAACTGGCATGGCTCTCGACCAGATTAAGCAAATCTGCTCTTCACTCGAAGAATTCAACCCAATGCTCGGTCACCGTGGCTGCCGCTTGGGCAACACATATCCAGAAATCACCGAAATGCAAGCTCGCGCTATCATTGAGGCTGCTCTCAACGTGAAGGCTCGCGGCATCGACGTGCATCCAAAGATTATGGTGCCACTGGTGGGCGTTAAGGAAGAAATCAAGCGTCAAGCCGACATCATCAACAACACTGCTAAGCAAGTGTTTGAAGAACGTGGCGCGACTGTTGCCTATAAGGTAGGTACAATGATTGAAGTGCCTCGTGCAGCACTCGTGGCTAACGAAATCGCTGAAATCGCCGACTTCTTCTCATTCGGCACCAACGACCTTACTCAGATGACATTCGGTTACTCTCGTGACGATGCTCCTAAGTTCCTCGGTCAATACAAGCAACTTGGCATTCTCAAGAACGACCCATTCGAAATCCTTGACCAATCAGGTGTTGGCCAACTCGTGAAGATGGGTACCGAACGTGGTCGCTCAACCAAGGCCGACTTGAACGTAGGTATTTGCGGTGAGCACGGTGGCGAACCTTCATCAGTGAAGTTCTGCGCAAAACTCAACCTCGACTACGTATCATGCTCTCCATACCGCGTCCCCATCGCCCGCGTAGCAGCGGCGCAGGCAGCCGTAGAGGAATAAGCGACGGAACTTGAAACTAAGCGAGTTAGGCGGTAAGCCCCGAAAACAAAGGGACTTCCGCCTAACTTCGTAAATGGAGGTTCGTTCATTCCGACACAGAAAATGAGCAGAATGAACGGAAATGTTTAGAGAAAGTTGCGAGATTTCAGACCCCATGTTTAGAGCGTGTTTAGAGTTCAGAATGACTGAGATAACAACAAGATACAGATGTATAACAAAAAACGATAGGAACACAGATTATGGCAACACTGAAAGCATGTGTGCAGAAGATGCGCAATGACGGGTTCTTTCCTGTCTATATCAGAGTGACGCACAACCGCACGACACAGTACATCAAGACGGACAAGATGGTGACTAAGCGAGAACTGTCAAGGAGTAAGGAAATCACCGACCCTGTAGTGATGCAGTTCTGCACTGCGCTCATTCTTGACTATAATGCGAAGTTGAACAAGACGGACACTCGCAACTGGACTGCACGGATGGTTGTGGACTACCTGCAAAATGGTGAGGAAGACTTGTGCTTCTCTGACTATGCTCGACGGCACATTGACAGGCTCATCGACAACGGACAGGAGAGGAACGCTAAGAACTACAGGCATGCATTACAGCACATAGAGCGGTTTTTCGGAACTACAAGGGTGATGTTCAGCACGCTGACATCAACGAACATGACGAAGTGGATAAAGAGTTTGGAACATACGAACAGGGCAAAGGAAATGTACCCTGTGTGCATGAGGCAGGTGTTTCGCGCAGCCATCGAGGAACTGAACGACTATGACACCGGGCTTATCAGAGTGAAGACCAATCCGTGGATAAAGGTGAAGATACCACATGCAGATCGTCCCGAGAAGCGAGCCATCAGTGCGGAGGAGTGCCGCAGGTTCTTTTCTTCTCCCCTGCCCGAAAGTAAGATGAAGTTGCCGTTGCCCGAACTTGGGCGAGACGTAGCCATGATGGTGTTGTGTCTTGGAGGCATCAACACGGTGGACTTATACAACCTGCGTAGGGAGGACTATCACGGTGGCATCATCCACTACAAGCGAGCGAAGACCATGCGCAGCCGTTCTGATGGAGCATACTTTGAAATGCGTGTGCCGGAGATAATCAAGCCGTTGTTTGAGAAGTATGCTTCAGTACCAGGAAGTGAATGGCTGTTCAACTTCCATGACAGGCACACCACCAGCGACAGTTTCAGCGCGAACGTGAACATAGGCATCAGAAAGATTTGTGAGAGCATGGGCATTGCAAAGGAGAACTGGTATTGCGTCTATACTTTCCGTCACACATGGGGAACGGTTGCACAGAACGATTGTGGCGCGTCCATATCTGAGGTTGCTTTCGGCATGAACCATAGTGCAGGACACCGCATCACTCGCGGATACATCAAACTGGACTTCACACCTGCATGGGAACTGAACGAGCGTGTTGTTGATTTCATCTTCTTCTCCGACCAAGCCAGCAAACAGGCAGCGCAGGAGGAGGAAAGCACGGTGTTCCGTCTGTCACCGAAGATGCTCATCAAGGCAGCTGCTTTCTTTCAAGGCAAATGCTTGGCAAGTTTCGACGACATCGGTTGCTCCAACATCGATGAAGTGATTGCGCGACTGGTGAAAGGACTGCCATCGGACATTCCTCCTCGCTCAATAGTCCAATTCAAGATTGTCAACTGCGACAACGGCAAGGTTGCCGTCTATGAGCGTCAGAAAGGCAAAGGTTTCTAACCATGATACAGACTTCTCCATAAAGGCGAAGCCTTTTTTTGGAAATCTTCTCACACGCGCGTGTGTACGTGCGCGACGACGACGAGAATAAGAAAATTTATTTTCTTTATATATTTCTTTTCTTTTACTTTTCTTTACTTTCCTTTACTTGTTATACAAAAAGTGTAAGTGAGTTATAAGTGAGTTATTAACTTGTTGATATTCAGAGCCAACGAAAAGCACAATAATTAGGTGTTTCCGTAGTTCTTTCGCCATGTTTCAGAATAATTGTGAGATTACAAATTTCAGTCAGTTATAACTCATGTCGTAACTAACACATTATTATATATAAGTGAGTTATAAGTTAGTTATAACTAAGTTATCTTTATAGCATAACAAAACCGCCGAGCGATTGCCCAGCGGTTTTATACTAAATACAGTAAACAGTAGTAAGGATTACTCCTCAGACGGCGAAGCAATGTCTTCGCCAGCAGCGAGGCGTGCAATGCGTTCAGAGAGCGTCCTGTTTTCATCGACGATTGTCATGTCAACGCTTGTTGACTGCATCTGAGGCGTGTGGAACTTCAATAGTTTTATTTCTGCATCGACACGGCTTTCCGGGTCAAGTGTCTTGCAGTCAATGTCAAACTGCGAGACCAGTTGCCCTGTCTTCTTTCCGTTATCGTCCTTTTCCTCGATGCTGGGTGTGAAGTATTTCACCGAGTGTTGTCGGAGAAACGTCTTCAATGGCTTGTCTTTGTTGGGTGTTCCTGCGGCACGACCGCCGAGCCGTCCGCGCCCATCTCCTGCTTTGCGTGGCATAGTAAATCAAAACTTAAAATGATGGTGCAAAGATAAGGTTGTAATTTCGCACACGACTTATAAGTTTTGTTTAATCAATTAAAAAGCATACAGTATGTTAGGCGGAATAATCGGAGGCGCAGCCGGTGCGCTTGGTGGCATTTTCGGAGGCATCAGTAAGAACAAGATGCTGAAGAAGCAGATGGCCATGATTAAGGAACAGAAGCGTGAGAACCAAGACTGGTACGACCGCAGGTATAACGAGGATGCAACTCAGCGTGCAGACGCGCAAGCCATTCTTACGCAGACAGCAGACATGATAAAGCGACGCAACCAGCAGTCAGCAGGAGCGCAAGCCGTGATGGGTGGCACAGAGGAGAGCACAGCAGCAGCGAAAGAGGCTAATGCGAAAGCACTGTCAGATGCTACCAGTCAGATTGCAGTTGCTGGCGCACAGCGCAAAGACCAGATTGAGGGTCAGTACCGCGAGAGACAGCACCAACTTGACGAGAAGTTGCGTGAACTCGAATCAGGTAAGGTTGATGGCTTCGGCATGGTAAGTAACGCTATCGGTGGAGCCGCTAACGGCTTTGCCAGTGGCATGGGACTTGGTTAATCACGTAAACACTATTACATCATGGCAACAAACCCATTTGGAACGACAATACCGCGAGGCGCAACGTCATTCTACGACTTCTCGAAGAATGATGATGGGCAACAGCCCGGAGCGACCCCTACACAGGACGATGGAGGAAACGGCACACCTGCCCCTCCATCACTTGCCACTCCTACGCTGAATGGCAACGGCGGTTCTTCATCTTCATCAACAACAACTACCACGACGGTAACAAGCCCATACGCACAGTTCAAGGGTAACAATTACGCTGAACTGGAGGAGTTCTTGCGTGGTCAGATGGACGCAATCAAGCCCGAGACAAAGGAGGAGCGCGAAAAGCGAGAGAAGCGAGAGAAGCGCATTGGCTTCCTCGCAAGACTTGCAGAGGGCTTGGGTACATTTCACACGGCGTTTTCTCATGCGCGTGGCATCAAGGCTATGGATATGCCTAAAATGTCGGCGAAAGCCAAAGAACTGTTTGAGAAAGCCAAGGCACAGCGCGACAAGGACAATGACAGACTGGTGAATTACGCCATCACCCTCGGCAACATCAAGGACAAAGACCGCGACTTCAACTTTCGTGTTACACAAGCAGAGCAACAGCAGAACAACTGGCAACAACAGTTTGACGCAGGTCGCAAAGACCGTGCCGACGATGTGGCTTTCCGCGACAAGAAGTTTGACTCTGACAACGACCACTGGCAGAAAGGTTTCGACGAGAACAAACGTCAGTTTGATGTCACCTCCAAGGAGAATGAACGCCACAACAGAGCATCCGAGGGACTTCAAGCTGCTGGTATTGCCGAAACGAGACGGCACAATAAGGCATCAGAGGGCTTGGAACGTCAGCGTATTGCTGCATCGCAGGACGGCAAATATACTGAGTTCTATTCGGGCAATAGTATGGTTCGTATTCCAAACACCCGACTGAACCAGCATAACATCTCGTATGTGTTCAGCAAAACACCGTCCGCAGGTCGCCCGACAGGAGGTTACAATATCTCAACAGGACAGACAACACCAGTTTCAGCCGACCAAATGATGGACTGGATTGGTTCAAACATCGACGACCCGAACGTGCAGAGTGCTTTGCGTGCCATCGGTGGCGTAACCACTTCCGAAGACAACACACCTCCAAGCAGAAGAAACAATAAAAGTAATACCCCACCAAGCAGAAGATAATCGACTATGTGGAATGACGACGATAGAAAATGGCTCTATGAGCAAATGAGGAAGAACGGCGTAAACACAGGCAGTTACGACGACTTCACAAAGAGCCTTGACAATAAAGAAGACCGCGATTGGTACTACCAAAAGAGCCGCAGTTTAGGCTTGAATGTTGGAAGTGCTGACGATTTCGCAAGTATGATGGTTCAGCCAGTGCAGAAACCTGCACCAGTAAAGACTACGACAACGCAGCCTACACAGATACAGGCACAGGTTAACCCCACTGTCAAGACATCTGTGCAGCCAGCACAGGAGGAACAGCCAGCGCAGCAAGGTGGCTGGAAACCAAGTTGGCAGCAGCAGATGGGTATGCAGATATGGATGGACGACTTTAACAGGAACTTAAAGAAGTCGGAACAGGACTTCAATACCCGTATGGAGAACATCCGCAAGGGCAACACCTTGGGTAAGACCAGCGAAGTGAAGTTCAACCCGGAAAGCGGAAAGATGGAGCGCAGGTATTACACGACGCATGGCGATGAAGTAACAACACCGCTGGAGCAGTCGCGCCTCAATCTGAAATACCGTGACGAGTGGGAAGCCACAACACCCGATGGACGCAAACACCGCGAGAAGCGCATACAGAGCGACTTCGAGGGACGTGTGGGCGCAGTCATGGATAAGTACGACCCGGACAATGCCGCTGCAACAGTATGGCAGCGAGCAGAGGACAAAGCCAATGAGTCATTTAGTGAATACGTTGACAGGCGCAGACAGCCAACATTGGCAAATGCTCTCCATGATATGGCTGATGCCTCCAATGTCACAGGTGGCGTAGGCATGGATAACATCGAATACGGCATCAAGGCGTTTACTGAGCATCTGAGGTATCACGACCTGCAACGTATGGCTGATGATGCTTGGAACATGCTTGGCAAGGAGAAACAGCAGTCAATCATCGAAGATATGTACGGCGCACTGAAGAACCGCTACCCACAAGCCACAGAACAGCAGTTGCAGCAAGCAGCAACGGAAATGGCGCGTGAACAGAGCGACCGCCGTATGTATGAACTTGCAGTAGCCAAGAACGCCCCTAAAGATGCAGCAGAATACTTCATCCGCAAGGTTGCCACAGGAAACGCAATGGGGACATTGATGCAAGCAGCGGCAAGAGCGCAAGCAGGTACAACAGGCGACTGGGAAGCACGCGAAGATGCAGAACAACGCTTTGAGAAGCAAGGACACAAGGTCGCAGGTATCGCAGGAACAGTTACAGGCTTTGCCTTAGACCCTCTCACTTGGGCATCTGCAGGTGCAGGTGGCGCAGCCGTTAAAGGCACAACTTGGCTCGGTGGCAAGATGATTGGCGAAGCAGCCATGCGTAAGTTTGGCACCACGCTCGGAGGTCGTATGCTTGGTGGAGCCATTGGTGGTGCTGTGAACTTCGGCACATACGAGGCAGGAAGCGAAGCACTCGACCAAATGAAGTGGGGAGGTTACATTGACGAGGAAACAGGTGAACGCAAGGACGGTTTCTCGTTTGGCAATGTGGCAGGGCGTGCAGGACACGGCTTGATGATGGGTGTAGTAACAGGTGTAATTGCTCCATACCTCGGCAATGTAAGCGACAAACTTGTCAGAGCCACCGAAAGCACCGTTGGCAAGATGGGCATCCGTTCCGGTGAACTTGGTGTAGGAACAGTGGCAGAGGGAACAATCTTTGCCGTGCCGGAGATTATCGACACCTACGGACAATATGGCGACCTTATTAACTCACTTTCTGATGAGAGCAGCCCCAACTATATTGCAGACGAACAGGAACGTGCAGCCAAGATTGAGGAACTTCGCAATAGTCGTGGTGACGCGCTGATGGACGTTTGGACTGATAACATGGCAATGATTGCAGGTTTCAAGGCACAACATCTGTTGAAGTCTGCACCGCGTGTTATCTACGACCTTGCACGCTCCAAGAACGGCAAGGCTGGTTTTGAGACACGTTTACGTTCCATTCTTGACGTACGCGGTGACCTTGCACTTACTGAGGACGAGAAGAAAGAACTGGAACGCAGAGGGTACGGCGACTTAAAAGACCTCACGGAGGAATACAGCCGTTATGCCGAAGCCAAAGAAGAATATGACAAGGCTCGTCCTACCACCACCGATGCAAGCAGAATGATTGAGGGAGGCGACGGACAGGCTGAACTACCATATAACCGCTTTGTCGAGTTGATGACAGATAACAGCGTCAGCGAGGCAGCACGTGCCAAGATGTACTACTATCTCACAGGGCATGGTCTGCCAATGTCAACCGTCATGGGTTCAAGCATCCTTGAAGACAAGGACGCAGACGGCAACGTGACAGGTTACACCGTGCAGTCGTTTGGTGCAAATGGAGTGATTACCAGTCGCTCGTTTGGCGACAAGAAACGTGCAGACGTGGAGGTGAACCGCATCAACAGGCAAGCAGAGTTGAACGGCTTTGACGTGGGTGAGCGTTATTATGACTGGCAAGGCGACAACAAGCGTATGTATGAGGCTTGTGAGACTGTTGCAGAGGAAACAGGCGCACCTGCCAACCTTTTGTTTGACCTCATGAAGCGCAAGACCGAAGCAATGAACGAAGTTGAATTAGAGTGGGCAGAGAAAATCCTTAATGCCTACAACGGTCTTGGCGACAAATACGGTTCATCGGAAGTACGCACAGCCATCAATGAAGAATTTGGTGTAGATGTTGACAAGGCTATCCGTAAGGAGCGCAACCGCCGCAGCGAGCAGGAGCAGAAAGCCGTTGACGAATATGCCAGCCGCCTGTTTGCCGACGTGAAGCGCAAGCAGGAGGAAGCCGCAGAACGTGGCGAAGCACCTGTTGACCCCGATGCACCAACAAGTAACAGTAAGATAGCCGCATTACTCGGCATTGACGATGGTGAGCAGGGCGACCCTGTCAGCGCAGCTTTCAACAGAGGACACGAAGCCGACGCGCAGGAGCGTCAGGACATCGCCATAGAACTTACCGACCCAAACAATGCGGAAGCACAGGAAGCATGGAACGGTGTTGTGCAGCGCATCAACGAGGATGCAGCCTACATGGTAGCCCAGCAGCGAGAGCAGACCAAGCAGATGCAGCATACTGACGGCTCTTTGCGCCCTGCCATCCTCAAAGAGAAAGACAGCGAGGGTAACGACCAACAAGTGTATATCGTTGACGGCAATGTGCAGATGATGCCCGACGGCTCGGTTGTTGACAAGGCTTCGAGTGACAACATTGTCGTAATATATAACCCTGCCACTGGAGAACGCAAGCAGATAGACCCGTCCGCTGATACCGGCATTTCTTCGCTTGGTGAGGTGACAACCGCAGAACAGCGTGAAGCCGACATCGAGCGCAGCAGACAGGAGTACGTTCAAGCACAGATTGACGAGGCACAAGGCACTGTTCGCTTTGTACCTGGTCAGCAGTTGGTGTTGCCTACTGGTGAGGAAGCCGTTGTTGTCGCTACCGATGCAGACGGTGAGAACATCACCGTAGCACTTGGCGACGGCACACAAGCAACCGTCCAGCGTTCAGAGTTGCAGCGCATCAGAGACGAGAAAGCATCTGCAGACTATCGTCAGCGTCATGGTATCACCGAAGAACCAGCAGCGCAGCAGCCCGAAGCCTCAGCACCAGCACAGCCACAGACAGACGGACGTGTGGCAGGTGCGCCAGCCGACTATACAGCCGACATGGAGTTGACTATCCGCGACGAGGACGGCAGCGAGAAACCTGCAATGGTGATGGGACGTGTGCGCTATGAGAACGGCAGTTTTGTTCCAGATGCAAACGGAAACATCATCGAGTATTTCATGGACGGCGAGGTAAAGCACGACCATGAAGACAAACTCGTTGATAAGGTTGTGAGCCATGTTGCACCACAGCAGCACGAAGCTGCACCAGTACAAGAAGCCTCCGCTGAAACACCTGCAACGGTAGAGACTACTCCCCCACCTGTTGAGCAGCCAACGGAAGTTGCACCACAGCAAGTACAGGAGCCAGTGCAGACGGTAGAGCCTCAACCGGCACAACCAGCCGAAGCACCTGCACAACCAACTGAGCAGCCAACGGCAGAGCCTATGCCTGTTGGTGAGGATGGTGAAGAAGACTGGCAAGCCACCACACCCGAACGCGCCCATGCCTACATTTTCAACGAGGCAGGACTATCACGCAGTGAGGGTAACGAATTTATTGCAGCGCAGACACAGGCAGCGCAGAGCGCACTTGTCAAGGCGAAGTCGGCACAGATTCCAAGAGTTGGCACCAGCATCAAGAAGTACAACGAGGCAAAGGCGAAACGTCAAGAGAAGATTGACGAGGCACAGCGCGTATTGGACTACTGGCAGCAAGTGCGCAACATTCAGAACGATATACAGCGTGTGGAGAATGAACGCAGAGCGGCAGAGGATGCCGTGCGTCATGATGAAGCCGTTGCAGAGGCACAAGCCGAATATGAGGCACGCAAGCAAGCCGAGGCAGAGCGTAAGGCAGTTGGCAACGAGAACCCGATGCCAGCCATTACCGAGAAGTGGAACAATGCCACAAAGGTTGACGGACACCGCGACGAAATCATGCTGCCCGACGGAACACCGCTGAAAGGTCATTACGTCCTGCATGAGAGTGGTGCATCATCACCAAGCCACAACCCCGAAACATGGCAGAAGACTGACGGTTTCCCGATGGATGCCAACGACAACAGCGTGAACGACCGCGACTATGAGCGAGACCACGACGCGCAGGAGCATACACAGAGCATTGCGCGTCAATATGACCAGCGAGCCTTGCAGAGTGTTCCAGTTGTCAGCAACGATGGTGTTGTGTTATCGGGCAACGGTCGTACCATGGCCGGTGAACTGGCAGCGCGTGACAATACCGATGGCGCATACGTGAACTATCTGAAAGAGTACGCGCCCAAATTTGGCTTCACTCCCGAACAGGTTGAAGCGATGCAGCATCCGCGTGTGTCATTCGTTCCCGATGAGGCAATGCCATACACGGCAGAGACCTTTGCGAAGTTCAACCAACAGGAAATGAAGTCGCAGAACAAGACTGAGCAAGCCGTGAAACTTGGAAAGACAGTGAAAGACGATAGTTTCAAGGGTATTGTCAGAACCATCAACGGCTATGACACGCTTGGCGACTTCTACAACGATGCAGAAGCGAGCCTTGGCGCAGTCTATGACCTGCACAATGCCGGTGTTGTTCCACAGGCACAGTTGGAAGAAATGGTTGACGGTGTTCGCGGACAGGAGAAACTGAGTGCCGTCGGTCGTGAGTTTTTGGAAAACATGCTCATCGGCAAAGCCTTTGAGAGCGACCCCGAAGTAGTGCGTATGCTCACGGCAGAGCCAGCCATGCGTCAGACCGTTATCACCGCACTTGGTGAGATTGTCGATAACATTGCCCTTGGTGGCGACTGGTCTTTGCAGGGAGAGTTGGCAGATGCCGTGAAGTTGTGTTTTGATGCACGACAAGGCGGTGCCAAGTACGGCGAGATAGTCAGCACATACGCACGTCAAGGTGTGTTGTTCGCTGACCCCGACGAGTTGCAGACCGTAGCAGACTTCAATAATGCGACCATGCTGATGCTTGCTGACGTGCTGAATGACAAGCGCGTTACCTTGCTGAAGACTACACTTCAATTATACAATAACAACGCGAGACAAAGCGCAGTAGGACAAGCCGACCTGTTCGCAGGTGGCATTCAGAGCCGCGAGGACATCTTGCGAGACGTAATCACATTTATAAACGAGAATTATGGCAAACGAAAAGAAATCGAAGCAGCCCGGGCAGAAGCCGTGGAGCGAAGAAAAGCAGAGAGCGTTCAACAAGATGGCACTCCTCCAGCAGTCAGCACAAATGGCGAAGCAACAGCAGAGCCAAGTGCCGAACCTGCACCAGTAGAGGCAGAACCTGTTGAGGCTACCGAACCAGTAGAAGCAGAGCCTAATGCCGTGCAAACAGCATTGGCAGCAGCCGAACAGGAAACCAATACCGAGCCTACCGAAGCACAGAAAGAGGCTGGTAACTACAAGAAAGGACACGTCAAGATTGATGGCTACGACGTTACCATCGAGAACCCGAAAGGTTCTGTTCGTCGTGGTACTGATGCCAGTGGCAAGCAGTGGGAGCAGGAAATGCAGAACACCTACGGCTACATTCGCGGTACAGAGGGCGTTGACGGCGACCACATCGACGTGTTCTTCTCCGAAGACCCCTCGCAGGGTGATGTGTTTGTCGTTGACCAAGTGAACAAGGACGGCAGCTTTGACGAGCACAAGGTGATGTATGGTTTCCCCGACATCGAGAGCGCACGAAAGGCATACCTCTCCAACTATGAAGACGGTTGGCAGGGACTTGGTGCCATTACTCCTGTCAGCAAAGATGAGTTCAAGAAGTGGATTGACAGCAGCCACCGCAAGACGAAGCCGTTTGCGGAGTACAGCAGCGTGAAGCCTCTTGGCGACACCCAACTTGGTGAGCAGCCGACCGCAGGTTACTCCATCGAGCCGACCACCTACACCAACAAGAAAGGTAAGACCACACCGATGCACCTTGTTACTTTCGGTAGAGAGTTGTCGAAAGATGAAATTCGTGCCGGCAAGGAACTCGCAAAGGAAAGCCGTGGTTGGTGGGATAGAGTGAAAGGCGGTTTCATGATGCGCGACGAGGATAGCGCGAAAGCACTTGCAGAGGCTTTGAGTAATGAAGAAGCTGTGCAGGACGCACAACCTTTGTCTGTAGAAGACGTGGCAACAGTCACCGACCAGGCAGATATAAAAGCCGCCAGTGAAACCATCAAGGTAGAGCAAGAACCACAGACCACTCCACAGTACGACTATGACCGCGAGAATGATGTCTATGACAAGACACTGACAGGACTTCGCAACGTACTCAATGACCGTAAGCGTGGAGCAATCCCCAATATCAAGAGTATTGAAAATGTTATCCGCGACCTGCGCAAGCGTGCCAAGACCATTGAGGACGGCATGGCTACCGCAGCAGGTGAGACAATTCCACAGGCATTTGACGCACTTGCCAACCTCAACGGACGCAGAAAGGCATACGAGCAGTTCCTTGTTGACATCCGCAAGAGGATGGCAGAGGATGAGCGCGACGATGCCCTTGCCGCTCATGGTGTGAAGTTGGGCGACAAGGTTAAGATTAGAGGCAAGGAGGCAACCATCCACGATGCAGACGCAAGAGAAGTAACGCTTGACACTGGTATGGCACCAGTACTGTATGAGGTTACGGATTGGGAGAATGTAGAACTACCGAAGCCTGTCAAGGAGTATCACGGTGGCGACCGCGTTTTCTCCGTGAAGCACAATGCTAATAAGGACATCTTTGTGGCGCACCACAAGGACGGCACGGTGGAATACACGTTCACCGACGGCACAAAAGCCAATGCAGACGATGTGCAGGACGCTTTGCCCGAACCGAAGAAAGTCAATGTAGAGAGCCTTATGGGTGAACTCAACGAAAAGGGCGAAGCCAAGTTGAGTGACCACATAGAGGAACCGCAGCAGGAAGAAAGCACCGAGCAGCCAAAGCAGGAGGAGAAGAAAGCCAAGAGCAAGTGGGTTGACGATGCAGATGCAGAACGCTTTGAGGAACTTCGTAGGCGTTTGCGTCAGAAACTTGGTGGTCAGTTGAACATGGGAGTTGACCCCGAAGCGTTTGCCCTTGGTGTGGAAATGAGTTACCTCATGCTGAAACATGGCGCACGAAAGTTTGCCGAGTTTGCCAAGCAGATGATTGAAGCCCTTGGCGAGAATGTGCGTCCGTATCTCAAATCATTCTACAACGGAGCGCGTGACCTGCCAGAAATGGCAGAGTATGAAAAAGAATTGACCCCTTACGACGAGGTACGCACATTCGATGTGATGAACTTCGACAAAGAGGGTCCAAAGGATATTGTTGCCACCGCTGAACACATCGTGCGCGAGCAAGCAGTCGAGCGTGAGGCAAAGGAGGCAACCGACAAACTAAAACAAGAACGCAATGAGCAAAGAAAAGAAACAGAGCAAGAAGTCGCAGCAAATACAGAGGCTCTTGCAAGCGAAGCAGCAACTGTTGCAAGCGAAGTCGAAAGTAAACTCCCGTCTGCAAGAAGTGAGCGAGAAGTAAACGACCTCGCAAAGAGCATTGACGATGCCATCGACAAGGTGAACGACCAACTGGCATTGCTTGGTTACTATGAGGCAGAGCCAGTGGTGAGCGACTTCAACGAGGCATACGGTTACATGCGTAATGCCGAGAAGAAAGCCGTGAAGAATGTCACAGAGTTGTTTAAGACGCTGACAAAGGAACTCGGCATCAGCGACCCTGTTGTGTATGATACCAAGGGCAAGAAGCAAAAGAGCGTGACGGCAAACATCGCACCTGCAGGTGGTGATGTTACCATGCGCTTTATGTTGAACCGCGACAATGGCGTGGAGTTGTATATCGACTTCATGCTGGAACCCGATTATGAAAACAATCGCGACAACCTTGTGCTGAAAGGTATCATGTTCCGTCCAGAGAAGAACCTACCTAACGGAGGACGTGATTACCTACGTGCAAATAACTTCTTCCCTGTTGATGTTACCGTGCCACAGATGCTGCAAGGCATCAGAAGTGTGTGTCAAGAATGGTTACCGGCAGAGGACTACGTTGCAATGGCACAACGTATTGCAGCAGAAAATGCAGGTAATCAGCAAGAAAAGCCGTCAAAGGAGCGTAAATCTAAGAAAAAATCAGTATCTTTGCAGGAGCAAACCATCCCAGATTTGTTCAGTGGTTTGTTCAGTGAAGACTTAAAACCAACGAGCAATGAGCAAGAAGTACACGTACAACCTCGCACCAGCACTACCGAGCGAGAAAGAGGACACCAACGCGAACAGAATGAGCCGTTGGGAGAGAGCAAACAAAATGAAGATGAGCGACCTGACGCAGGAGGAGTGGTTAGACGTAGTGGAAACGATACTAAGTCTGACACCGCAGGAGGCTCGCGAGTATATGAACTATCTGATGGCAAGCGAAATGTAAAGCCAGCCAAGCCCGAACCTGCACCCCTTGCAGAGAGCGAGCGAAAGAACACCCATAACAATCATGCCGAGCGAGGAACAGACTACGCGCCTAAAGGCACCAGCGCACGTATCGAAGCCAACATAAAGGCTATAGAGACGATGCAGCGTCTTATCGAGAGCGGCGAGCCAGCCACTCCCGAAGATATGTCTGTGCTTCGCAAGTTCAGCGGTTGGGGTGGCTTGGGTGCTGCTTTCAAGGAAAAGGTAAGTAGCGGTGATAGTGGCTACAATCCACGTCTGCGCGACGACTACCAGCCAGCCAACCCAATCAACGCACGTCTGCGTGAGTTGCTTTCGCCCGAAGCATACGAAGCCGCCAACATGAGCCGTAACAGTGCATACTATACTCCTGCACCTGTTATTGATGCCATGTGGGATGTTGCGCGAGCAATGGGTTTCCGTGGTGGAAACGTATTGGAGGGAAGTGCCGGTATCGGCAACATTATCGGTCTGATGCCTACTGACATGAGCGAACGAAGCAATATTCATGCAGTAGAGATTGACGAGACCACAGGAAACATTCTCTCACTGCTCTATCCCGATGCCAATGTAGAAGTAAAAGGATTTGAGAAAACATTTGTTCCTAACGGAAGTGTTGATTTGGCTATCACCAATGTACCTTTCGTTACAGGCTTGCGTGTGATGGACGAGACTGGCGACAAGGATTTGTCACGTAAGTTCCATGACATTCACGACTTCTGTATTGCCAAGAATGTGCGCAAACTCAAAGAAGGAGGCGTTGGCATCTTTATCACGTCAAGCGGAACACTTGACAGCCCGAACTCCGCAAAACTCCGTACATGGTTGGTAAATGAGGGAGGCGCAGATGTTGTCGGTGCTTTCCGTATGCACAACCAAACATTCGGTGGAACTGGCGCAACCTCTGATATTATTGTCATTCGCAAGCGCGTGAATGGTCGCAAGAGTGCAAACGCCATAGACGTGAGCGGCACACTGCCCATCCGCACTGTGAAGTACAACACAGGTGAAACAAAGCGTGGCAGCAGTGAGGTAATAGTCAAAGACCTTGCGCTTGACGTAAACAAGCACTTTGTGGAGCATCCCGAAGACATGGCAGGTGAAATGGCTTTCGCATTTGAGAAAGGTGACACCTACCGTGCAACCAGCAAGGCACTCTATCCAAGTCCGAGCATCAACCAAGAGCAGCGTCTGTCAGAGTGGGCGCAGCAGTTCAAGGATATGGACTGGGATAAAGCAGAGGAGCGCGAGAGCCAGCAGGTAGTGTATGAAGATTTGGGTGAAGATGTCAAGGAGGGCAGCATGTTACTTGACAGCGACGGCAATCTGTGTCTTGCACAGAGAGGAAAAGCCGTGCCTATCAACGTCAATGCCAACAAGGTTAAGGGACACACCAAGGCAGAGTGTTTCAACGCATACAAGGCTATCAAGGATGCACTTGCCGACGTGCTGGAGTATCAGACTACCCACAGCGACGATAGCGGTTTGCAACAGCGTCTTGCCAAGTTGAACAAGGCATACGACAGTTTTGTCAAGACCTACGGACATCTGAACAAGAACACTTCCATTTCTTTCCTGCGCAGAGATATGGACTACCCAAGTATTGCCGCATTGGAAAGTGTGAGTGAGACAGGTGACAAGAGCGGAAAGCGTATTGTTACCTACGGCAAGACTGACATTTTCAGCCGTCGTGTCGTGGAGACCGAGAGCGAGCCGAAGCCGACAACCATTAAAGACGGTATCATTGCCAGCATCTATCTTAACGGACGTGTCGATGTTCCATATATCGCTGAGCAGTTGAACATGAGCGATAGCGATGTGCGCCAGCAGATTATTGAAAGTGGACTTGGCTTCGAGAACCCGACCACAACCGAAATGGAAGTGTCGTATGAATATCTCAGTGGCAATGTTCGTGAGAAGTTGCGCCAAGCCCAAGAGAACAACACGGACGGACGTTATGATGCAAACATCAAAGCACTGGAGCGTGTTATACCGATGAACATTCCTGCACACCTCATAGAGTTTACACTTGGCTCGTCATGGGTTGAGCCTAAACTTTATGAAGACTTTGTAAAGGAGCGCACCGGGCTTGACGTGAAGTTGACAAATGCAGGTGGTACATGGATAATGAGTGAGCCATACTATACGAACACCGAGCAGAACAGGGCAATGGGTGTTATCAGTGAGAAGTGTGACAAGACCATCTACGGACATGAACTTATCAAAGCTGCTATCACCTGCAAGAGTATCAGCGTTACCAAGACTATTTCCACAGGCTACGGAAGCAGTAAGACCACCGAGACGATTGTGGACAAAGAGGCGACGATGGCTTGTGCCAACAAGATTGACGAGATACGCCAAGACTTCAAAGACTGGGCGCGTGGCAAGATGCAGGGCGACCCCGAAATGTCGGAACGCATGGAACGTGTCTATAATGAACTGTTCAACAACAGCGTACCAAAGGAAATTCCCGACGAGTTTGTGCCGGAGCATTTCGGAGGTGCAGCCACCGTTGTTAATGGTAAACCATTCAAGTTGCGTCCGCACCAGGCAAAAGCCGTTATCCGTGCAACGACACAACCGCTGATGCTGGCTCATGAAGTCGGTACAGGTAAGACATACACCCTCATCAGCACAGCAATGGAAATGCGCCGTCTTGGTACAGCACGCAAACCAATGATTGTTGTGCAGAACGCTACCGTAGGACAGTTTGTCGCCAGTGCAAAGGCACTCTACCCCAATGCCAAGATACTGACCCTTGAAGATGCAGACCGCAACGCCGAGGGAAGACGTAACTTCTATGCCAAGATACGTTACAACGATTGGGACATGATTGTTGTGCCTCAGTCTGTGTTTGAGCGCATCCCCGACAGCGAGGAGCGTCAAATCCGCTTTATCGAGGACAAGGTGGAAGAGAAGATGATGGTACTGGAGAAAATGCGCGAAGCCGCCAATGACGACCGCGACCAAGTATTGCGCCAAGCCCAGCGCGAGTTAGACCAACTCAACGACGAACTGAACGACCTCAAACTGGCATTGCAGGAGCGTAAGGCAGGTGGCAAGACCGAAAAGGACGAGAAGCGCGAAGCCAAGACAAGGCAGAACGCGATGGTCAAGGCACAGGAAATGCTCGACCGCGAGACTGACGATGTTGCCAACTTCGATGATATGGGTATTGATGCCTTGCTCATTGACGAGGCACACGAATATAAGCACCTCGGCTTTGCCACTGCTATGCAGCGCGGTGTGAAAGGTGTTGACCCATCATATAGCAAGAAGTCGCAAGGTGTATATCTGAAGACGCAAGCCGTGCTGGAGAACAAGAACGGCAAGAATGTGGTGTTTGCCACTGGTACGCCTATCAGCAACACCGCAGCCGAGATATGGACGTTCATGCGCTATCTCATGCCAGACGACACCATGCGCGAGTACGGCATCTATTATTTCGACGACTTTGTGCGCAACTTCGGCAATATCCAGCAGATGCTGGAATTTTCCACCAACGGCAAGTATAAGGAGAATAACCGCTTTGCAGGTTATGTAAACCTCCCCGAACTTGTGCGTATATGGGCAGGTGTCGCCGACACCGTGCTGACCCGTGAGGCAGGAGGCGTGAGCGACAAGATACCAAAGATGGACGGTGAAAAGGCACAGGACATCTATCTGCCACAGACAAAAGCCCTGCGTGGTGTCATGAAGTTTGTGAAAGACCAACTCGACGATTATGAGAAGATGAGTGGCAAGGAGAAGAAAGAGAACAGTCACATTCCTCTTGTCATGTATGGTATTGCCAAAGCCGCTGCCGTTGATGCACGTCTCGTACTTGAAGATGCAGCAGACGAGCCGAACAGCAAGACCAATGAAGCCGTGCGTCAGACACTTCGCAGTCTTGAAGACACCAAGGAATATAACGGCACTGTTGCCATCTTTGCGGACAACTATCAGAACAAAGCGACAGGCTTTAACCTTTATGAGGACATTCGCAAGAAACTCATTGATGCAGGTGTACCCGAAGCCCAAGTTGTTGTGATGAAGTCCGGCATGAGTATCAAGAAGAAACTTGAAATCTTCGACAAGGTGAACCGTGGTGAAGTCCGTGTTATCATGGGCAGCACCTTTACGCTTGGTACTGGTGTGAACATTCAAGAGCGTCTGCACACCCTCATCCATGTTGATGCACCAAACCGTCCAATGGACTACACGCAGCGTAACGGTCGCATTTTGCGCCAAGGCAACCTGCATAACGAATGGGGAATACCTGTCCGTGTACTCCGTTTCGGTGTTGAAGACAGCCTCGACGTTACTGCCTACCAGCGTTTGAAGACCAAAGGAGCGATAGCCGACAGCATCATGGAGGGAAAGAAGATGATCAGCAACTCGATGGAGAACCGTGTGCTGGAGGAGGAACAAGACCTGTTCGGCGACATCACGGCTCAGTTGTCGGGTAGCCAGTACGCTCTGCTGAAGAACCAAGTGGAGAAAGAAGTGAAGAAGTTGGAGGCACGCAAGAAACAGTGGGAAGCCGACCAAACATACGTTCACAATCAGAAGCCACGTCTGAAAGCACTCATTAAGGATAGTGAGGAACGAGCAAAGCGCAACAAGGAAGCCCTTGCCAAAGTTGAGGCTGCAAAGAATGATGGTATCACCATCGGCAAGATGAAATTCCCATCACTCGACGCAATGGGCGACTATATCAAGGACTACAACAGTAAGCAGCGCGAGCAGCAGGAGCAGGTACGCACAGCATCGGGTTATCAAGCCGAAGCCAAGAGCGACCTCACTGTTAGCGTCGGAGGCTTTGACTTCCATATCCATCGTGTTATCACCAAAGAGCAGAAGCAGGAGAAAGGACAACTCTCATTGTCATTCTTCTCTAAAACTCAAATGACATATTCCTGTCCGCAACTCGGACTTGAAGACGTGCCAGTAGATGGTCAGCGTTTGAAGTCTGCGCTGGAGGACATTCTTGAAAACGTGTTGAGCGGTGATTATTTCCGCGAAAAGGCAGAGTATGCCGATAGAGCCGCAGAAAGATACAAAGGTGAGTTGCAGCAAGTAGAGGCGCGTGACGGCAAACCGTTTGAGTATGCCGACGAGTTGAAGCAAGCCAAAGAGAAACTTGCCGAGTATGAGGAACTGATGAAAGCGGAAATGGCAGAGAAAGAAGCCAAGTATGCAGAAATGGATGCTTCTGTTGAAGCAGCAAAGGGCGTACAACTTTCCGACGAAGACAGCGACGATGTAACAGAGGACACCGCAAAGTACCGCATCCGCGAGGACGAGCCACCTACAAAGACAGGTATCGGCTATAAGGTGTTTGTGTTGAAAGATGGCAAACTTTATCCTCCTATGGTAGCAAACCCGAACGGTGAGGCTACCCCAGTGGGTGTATGGCTTGATGCAGATGCAGCCCCAGTTGCAGGTGTTACAAAGACTGGTCGCCAGCAGGTTAAGGCAGGTGGCAAGGGAACACAGGGAGGTAGCGGCAAGTTGGCATACCGTCCCGGTTGGCACTTGGGCGAGATACCTTATGCACTCCAGTTCAACCGCATGAACCCCGAAACAGGACAGCGTGAGTTATTCCCTGCAAACTTTGTGTGGGCAGAGGTGGAGTATGCGAACGATGTGGACTACCAAGAGGAAGCCATGAGTTACGGAATGAACGCAAGCGGAAAGTTCCAACACTCGCTTGCAGGTCTGCCACGACTGCCCGAAAACGGCTCATACAGGTATCGCACCAATCCCGACCCGAACACAGACCCTTGGGTTATCACTGGTGCCATGAAAGTAAACCGCATTCTTAAACCGAGTGAGGTTGATGCAATGGTAGAAGCCGCAGGTCGTGAGCCTCAACAGCGACAGGCTGGTGCCATCACTGACGAACAGGTGGAAGCACTTAACGCCAAGGTGAAGCGTACCATGCAGGAAGACCGCGACATGATGCGCAGTGCCGTTCAGCAGATGGGTGAGAAGTTGCACACGGACATCAATATCATTGAGGACGTGAACGAAATCACACACCCAAATGCAGCGGTGCAAGAGCGTAGGCGCAAGTCCAAAGGCTGGTATGACACAGCCACAGGACAGGTGAACATCGTTCTTGACAACAACAAAAACATTGACGATGTGAAAGCCAGTGTCGGGCATGAGACTATTGCCCATAAGGGTTTGCGTGAACTTGTCGGAGAAGAAAATTACGACGAGTTCCTTGACGAGACCTATCAGCATTTGCGCGACGACTTGAAAAAAGGCGTTGATGATGCTGCAGGTCGTGCCTTTATCGACGATACGACCAAGAACGGAAAGCGTGCCAAGAGTTACGAGCAGCACAGACGCAACGCTGTTGACGAGTTGTTTGGACGCATGGCAGAGAAACCGTTTGAGGAGTTCAGCGAGGGCGAGCGTACCTTATGGCAGAAAATCAAAGCCACCGTCCGCAGATTGCTTGACAAGTTCCTTGGCTCGTTGAAGTTGCCGAAGTGGTTTGAACTTGGCGACAACGAACTGCGTTACATCTTGTGGCGCAGCAAGGAGCGTTTGGAGCGTGGCAAGGAACACCCAATAGACCTTGCGCGTGACATCGTGAAGCGTGAGGAACTTGGGCTGACAGACGAGGCACGTTACAACATGGGCGATGCTCCCGAAACATTCAAGGCACGTCAGAGACGAGCCGCAGAGAATAAGGGAACGGTTATGCCTGGTCTTAATGATGCACAGGTGAAAGTGGTGGATGTGCCGAGGCATCATTATACTGGAAACATTGCAGAGGCAACACGGCAAGCCATCGAAGCTGCCAAGGCGAAATTTGCGCCCAATGGAAAAGCGAGAACTTTACGCTATGACAATTTCGGTGCAACGTTTGATTACTCAATTTCGGGAAGTGCAGTAGAAGAAAGCCTTAACCCGAAGCAGCAAGCTAAGAGCGTCAATAAGGGTGTACACATCGCAATGGCAGAACATCTTGACGAAATCATCGGACAGAGTATTGAGGTAGAGGAACACCCGGACTACTTAAAGAATGAGAAAGGTGAACGTAACACAAGCATCATCAACGACAAAGCATTGATGCACCGCTTCTACGGTGCAGTGGTTGTTGATGGCGTACCTTATCGTGTCATGACATTGATGCGTGAAGATAGACGCTTTAATGAGGGCAATGCTGTACACGCTTATGAGGTACAAAAAATCGAAGTGCTAGACGAAGAAACGCCGAACACTCCGAATGGTAGCCACACGTCTAAAGTCAATGCTTTAGTACCTGTAGCAGTTGCAAAGGTAATCAAAAATGTTGAAAAATCGTACGATACAGGGAAAAATTTGCTTGAACAGAGCAAATTAGCCGATGAAAGTACCGATTTGTACCGTGACCCGGAAGAAACGGAGGACATTTGGAATGACCAAAGTTTAGGTTTACAGGAGCGTATCACGGCAGCAGCAACCCGACTGGCTAACAATCACCGTGACAACAAGACGTTGCGCAATGATGCCATGCGTGCCATCGGTGGCAACCTCTCCGACTTGCGCAAGGCAATGAGCCTCCAGCGTACCTTTGACATGACCACCGTGAAACGTGTCGCCGACCTTGCGCGTGTGCTGATGAATAACGGCTATCTGAACGGACTGACTCAGCAGGAAGTGAAACGCTTGCTTGCAGCCGTAAAGAACAGCGTAGGACACAATGACATCGAGGGTGATGTGCAAAAGGTGATGGACATCATGGTGGACAATCAGTTGAAGCACGCCGAGGACACCCTGCACGAACTTGAAGCCATCAGAGGCAGCAAAGTAGATGCAAGAGGTGTTGAGGTGCAAGGTCAACTCGACCCAGCCGGAGCGCACACCATGAAAGTGTTTAAGAAGACACGCGGATGGGAGAAGACCGACATCGAGGAAGCCATCAGCGAGGCACAGCAGCGTATGGGCAGCAGCGATGTGGCAGTAGCCGATGAAGCAGCATTGGAGTACACAGGACTGCAACTTGCACTGGAGTATGCCGAGAACATCAAGGACAGCAAGGTAGAGGAGCGCAAACTGCGTGAGGAAATCAAACAGGCACATGACGATGCCAGCGAGCGCGACCGTGCCACCGACAGTTACCGCCAGTACATTGCCAGTCTGCAAGAGGCTATCCGTCAGAACAAGATTGAGAGAGCGCAGAGTTACTTCGACCTTGTAGGCAGGTTGTCTGACAGCCTCCGCGAGAGCATTGCCAACGCCAAGGACTTCAAGGAAGCCGAGAAACAGCGCATCCGTGAGATACAGCACAATGCCAACAGCGACATGGAGGGCAGACCGAGCGACGAACATTATAAGCCGACATTTGCTGACAAGTTCGTCAACAACTCATTTGTATCGTTCCTGTTTGCTCCTCTCGCCACCTTTGACCAGATGTTGAGAATGTTCGGAAGCAAGAGTGCCAACGGCGAGGGCTACCTGTATAACCGCTTCATGAGAGGCTGGATTGATGCACGTCAGAAAGAAATAAACGGTGTGCGCGACAAATACGCCATCCTTGATGCCAAAGCCGCAGAGTTGTTCGGTGGCAAGGTGAAGACGTGGGGCGACCTTATCCGTCGTGTCGGCAAACTGCCAAAAGGCACAGTGTCGTTTTGGAACGGTGGTGAAATGCAGGAGCGCGAAATGACGCAAGGCAACCTCATGTACATCTACATGGTGAACAAGATGCTTGACGGACGTATGAAGTTGCGCAAGATGGGTATCACCGAGGAGAATGTGGCAGACATCGAAGAAGTGCTTGACCCACGATTGATAGAACTTGCCGACTGGCTGCAAGACGAGTTCCTTGTGCAGACGCGCAACGAGTACAACGAGACGCACAAGCGAATGTTTGGTGCTTCCATGGCCGCTATTGAGCATTACTTCCCATTGAAGATACTTGCCAATGCCCGTGCCGATAAGCCCGAAGACCTTGACAATCCCGACAAGAGTGACGGCATCAGCACCGCTACTGGCAGCATTATCAAGCGCAGACGCAATGCCCTTGCCCTTGACATCACAGGTGCAGACGCATTGAGCGTGATACTTGACCATGTGGCACAGATGGAACACTGGAACGCCTTTGCAGAGTTTAACCGCGACATCAACACGCTGCGCACCTACAAGCGTTTCCGTAACCAAGTTCAGAACATGACTACCATCTATGGCAGTGGTAAAGAGTTGTGGAAGAAATTTAACGACGTTTGCCAAATGGCAGCAGGAACCTACAGGCCGCCGCGTACCAAGTTGGATGAAGCCGCAGTGAACTTTGCCAAGGGCGTAACGGCAGCAAAGGTGTCGTTCAGAATGTTTACAGCCTTAAAGCAGTTCCTTTCCATGCCGGCATACATTCCCGAAGCAAGAACAGACTACTTGTTGATGAACATTGCCAACCCTGTAGGAGCATGGAAATGGAGCATGGAGCATCTGCCAATTTTCAGCGAACGTTGGCGTAGCCGTATGAGTGGCGACCCACGTCTGTTGAAATCTGATATGGACTGGAAGATGTGGCGCACACGCCTCATGCAACTTGCAAGCCGTGCAGGTATGTCGCCTAATGCCTTTGTCGATGCTCTCACAGTCAGCATCGGCGCACATTCGATGTATCAGACACGCCTTGCCCAATACCTGCGTGATGGTTACAGCGAAGCCGACGCAGAGAAGAAAGCCGTGCAGGATGCAGAGGTGCTTTACAATCAGACCCAGCAGTCAAGCGAGGGCGCATTTACCTCGACGATGCAGGTTGATAGGTCTTGGTTGTCCGTGTTGTTCACGGTGTTCCGCAATGCCTCTATGTCTTATCAGCGACAGTTACACGACGCATTCCGCAACTTCAAACACAACCTCACACCGGGAGGACGTGCAAGAAGCATCGAGTTTATGAAGAAGCAGTATGTGCGTGACGGCATCGACGAGGCGCAGGCAGAGCAGAACGCCAAGCGCAAGTTCAGACGGCAGTTGCTGAAAGATACCCTGCGCGTTGCCACATTCGGCTACATTATGCAGTTTGCATGGAACTTGGGTGCATACCTGCCCTATCTGCTGTTCGGCGACGATGAAGACGAGAAGCAGAAGATGTGGGATGATGTATGGGCGCACACCGCGTTTGGCAGTGTCGAGGGTCTGACAGGTGGAGACCTTATGAGCCAGGCAGGACAGATGATGCTAACTGCTGAGGGCAATCCTGCCTATCTGAGTAAGGACATGCCATTGACGAGTGACATCATGGCAGCGTTCCAAAAGTTGGGCAACGGTCAGCATACCGAGGCTTTGAACGACATGATAAACCTCATTGTTCAAGCAGGTCTCGGTGTGAACCCACAGAGCATTACCGACGTAGCCCTGTCTATCATGGACGCTTGTGGTGACGACCCAACACTGGCACACGAGGCAACCATCTGTATTTCTCGCATCTTGCAAGTACCGCAGAGCCAAATCGACAAGATGTATTTCGACGAGGTTGGTTTGAGCGGTGACGAAGTGAGCAAGTACACCCCTGCACAACTTGCAGAGCGATATGCCCAGTTCAAGGTGAAGCGTGGACGTTTCTTCTCTCCTTGGTCATGGGGTGACGAGGAGCGTATCAAGAAGTTTACCGACAAGGCAAACAAGACCATCAAAGAGCGCACCGAGCAAATGGGCGACAAACATGTTAATGAAGCCTACCTGCAATACGAGGAAGTGTATAAGGGTGTCGATGCCAAGTTAAAGGAAGCCAAGAAAACGGCGAAGACCGATTACGTGGAGGCAGCACAACTGATGGCTGATGCACAGAGCGACCCCAACGCCTTTGCAACTTATCAGATGTTCAAGCAGATGGATGGTAACTTCAACAAGATAGTGAAGTTCTATCTCGGAGCCAAGACACCCGATGAAGCTGCATTGTGCAGACAGGCAGTCCTTGACTATAAATCGGCTATGGTGAAAGTGCTTGAAGCCCCCGATGCTTCTACACGCGCCGACGCAATGAATAGTCTTGGTACAGTGATGCAGGGCTTCACACAGAAGTATATCCCAATGCAGCAACCCAATAGATAACAGAGAAAAAGTGTCGGCAGGGTTTAACTTTGCCGACACATAACAAAAGTAACAGATATGGAAATCGTACTACATAGGCTTAGCAAGGTACTCGTTCCAAATGAGAACGATGAAGCCGACAGCGTAAAGCGTAGCCGGTTGCAGTGTCATGGTGACCGTGCGCGTGCGCAGGAGATACTTATCGAGGCGCAGAACTACTACAATGCAATGTACCGCTTCCGCAAGGACAGGGAGCGTAACAAGCGTTACAACTACGGCGACCAGTGGGGCGACGTGGTATGTGTGGACGGCAAGAAGATGACTGAGGAGCAGTATATCCTCTCGCAGGGCAACATACCGCTGAAGACAAACCTCATCCGTAGGCTTGTGCGCAACGTCATAGGTGTGTACCGCAGCCAAGCCACCGAACCTACTTGCACGGCTCGCGACCGCGACGAGCAGCAACAGGCAGAAACGATGAGTACCGTGCTGCAATACAACATGCAGTTGAACCGCATGACGGAACTCTATGCCCGAAGTATGGAGGAGTATCTGATAAGCGGCATGGTGGCACATCGTAAGTGGTACGGCTGGCGCAATGACAAGATGGAGTGCTGGACTGACTATGTGCAGCCCAACAATTTCTTCATCGACAACAACATGCGTGACTTCCGTGCATGGGACTGTTCTTTTGTTGGTGAGATACACGATGTCAGTTTCGGGCAGGTATGCGAGCAGTTTGCCAAGTCGCCCGACGATTATGCACGTTTGGCAGAAATCTACCGACAGGCGCGAGACAAAGGCGCGAGCATACACGCATGGGAGGAGTTTGGCTATAGCCGTGACTGGATAAACACCGACTTCCTCACACCGCGAGACGAAAGCCGATGCCGTGTTATTGAGGTGTGGCGCAAGGAGAGCAAACCGAGATACCGCTGCCATGACTACAACAATGGTGACATCTTCAAGATAGACATTGAGGATTACAGCACGATGGTACAAGCCGAGAACATGAAGCGCATGGAACAGGCACAGCGCAATGGTATTCCATACAATGAAATACCGTTCATCAAAGCCGAGTGGTTCATGGATAGTTACTGGTACTACTACTTCCTCAGTCCGCTTGGTGACATCTTGGCAGAGGGTGAAACGCCTTACGAACACAAGAGCCATCCTTACGTGTTCAAGGCATACCCATTCATCGACGGTGAGATACATTCATTCGTCTCTGACGTGATAGACCAGCAGCGTTACACCAACCGCCTTATCACACTTAACGACTGGGTTATCAGAGCCAGTGCAAAGGGTGTGCTGCTTATCCCCGACGAGTGCATACCTAAAGGCATGTCGCCCGAAGAATTTGCAGACACATGGGCAAGGTTTAACGGTGTTGTTGTCTATACTCCAAGCAAGACAGGTGCAGTACCGACGCAGGTATCTAACAACTCTACAAACATCGGCATACATGAAATGCTGAACTTGATGTTGAAGTTCTTTGAGGACATCAGCGGTGTCAATGGTGCATTGCAAGGTAAGCCCGGTTACGCTGGCATGAGTGCAGCACTCTACAATCAGCAGACACAGAACGCCACCACTTCATTGCTTGACTTGCTTGACAGTTTCCAAGAGTTTGTGCGTGACGCTGCATATAAGGACGTGAAGAACATTCAGCAGTATTACGACCAAAAGCGGACATTCAACATTGCTGGTCGTGCAGGTATGCAAGTGGTTTACGACCCGATGAAGATACGCGATGTAGAAATGGACATCAGCGTAGTACCGAGCCAAGCAACACCTGCATATCGAGCAATGGCAAATGATTTCCTCATGCAGTTGTTTGAGAAACAGGCTATCAGCCTTGAACAGATGCTGCAAGCAGGTAACTTCCCATTTGCCGACGCATTGCTTCAGAACATCAAGAGCCAAAAGGAGCAGTTGGAGCAGGGACAGGTGCCGGAAGGCTTGTCGCCCGAACTTATGCAGCAGATACAGCAAGGCGTGAACCCCGAAACAATGAAGTTGTTACAAAGGACTATGGGTATGGCAGCATAATAATTCTGTTTTGTGAAAGGAACTATCGACATTACTATCAGTAAGATACTACAAGAGAATGAGCGCAGACGCGCAATAGTGTTTGCGCCGTTCAATCCTATAACTGGTGAGGGCAGCATCGGACAGCGTGTTGCCTTTACCGTTTCTGATTATCCTATCCCCACGCAGTACCTGCCAGTGGAAATGATGGATGAGCCATTTGTCAAGTCCTTGTCAAAGGCTGGTAGTGTTGATGCTTTCATTCGCGATGCTCTGATGTTGCCTGTCACCGATGAGGCACGCGACAAGGTTGTAGAGGAGTTCATAAGGATAAGGCAAAAGCATGACTACCCATTTTGGGCAGCAATGTTTGCCTACATCAAGCGCAAGGGTGGAGGAACAGACGTTCTTTTCAGATTGAACAGACCGCAGCGCAAGTTGATAAAGCGGCTGGAGAAAATGCGCAAGGCAGGAAAGCCCATCCGACTGATACTGCTGAAAGCAAGACAGTGGGGAGGCTCAACCGCTATTCAGATATACATGGCATGGCTCCAACTTGTTCATGAAGTTGGTCTCAACTCTCTCATCATTGCCCATCAAGGTACTGGTTCCGACGAAATCAAGGACATGTTCGACCGTATGATTAAGTCGTACCCGGTTGAAATGCTACATGAACTTGGTGATGCTTATGCACCAAACGAGCCGAAGATGGTTGGTGTCGGCAAGTCGGGCAATATATTCAGAGTACCACAACGAAACTGCAAAATCAAAATCGGTACTGCCGAACGCCCGAACTCCTGCCGTGGTGGTGACTATAACCTTGTTCACCTTTCGGAGGTTGCTTTGTGGAAAGAGACAGACGGAAAGAAGCCGGAGGACATTGTGCGAAGTGCTTGTTCGGGTATTCTGCTACGTCCATACACTATGATTGTGTACGAGTCAACACCAAACGGCGTTGGCAACTTCTTCCACAAAGAATACTTGGCAGCGAAGAAAGGACTATCGCAATTTGAGGCGATGTTTGTTGCATGGTTTGAGATTGAACAGTATGAACTGCCATTTGAGAATGAAGCAGAAAAGTACGAGTTTGCCAAGAAACTGTTTGCCAACAGACGGAATGAAGAAATCAAGTCAGACCGTGAAGAACCAGGTACATACCTATGGAGGTTGTGGGAGAAAGGTGCAACGCTTGAAGCCATCCACTGGTATGTGTCCGAGCGTAGCAAGTACACCAATCATGGCGACATGGCATCGGAGTACCCATCTGACGACATCGAGGCATTTACCTATTCGGGACGCAAGGTTTTCAGCAGTGAGGACGTGGAGCAGTTCAGACCTGCTTGTCGCGCCCCTCGCTGGATAGGTGAAATATACGGAAGTGCCGATGAGGGAGAGAAAGCCATTGAGGGACTTCGTTTCAAGAAAGAGTCAGACGGACGGCTGTTCATGTGGCATGATGTTGAGAGAAGCGACATCGAAGAAGTAACAGACAGATATTTAGTAGTAGTTGATGTATGCAAAGGACACACCAAGAATGCCGACTTTGCAGACATACTTGTTATAGACCGCCTGTTTATGATGGACGGCGAGCCTCCTGTTGTCGCAGCAGAATGGCACGGACACATCGACATGGATAAACTGGCATGGAAAGCCACGCAGGTAGCCGCCTACTATAACAATGCCCTACTGGTGATAGAAAGCAATACACTTGAAACCAACAACACCAAGGGCGAAGCAGAATACATTTTGACGCTCATACATGAGGTTTACGGAAGACAACTCTATGCACGCAAGCAGAGCGCAGAAGACATTAGGCAAGGACTGCCCAAGAAGTACGGCTACCACACCAACCCATTGACGAAGAAAGTAGTGATTTATAATTTGAAAGTTGTGATAAGGGAACGCTTGTATATTGAGAGAGAAGAAGCGTGCCTTGACGAATATCTTACATACGTTGAGACTGAAAACAATGTGTTTGAGGCTATGGAGGGTTATCACGACGACCGTCTAATGACACGCGCAATAGGTATGCAAGTATGTTATCATGAAATGGAGCTGCCTCGGATAGTGAAGCGCGTGAACAATATCAATGCCAGTCTTGTGCAGCGACCTGTATCGGCAGCAACCATCGGTTAATAACGTCGGTTTTGTTTTTCATAGAAACCCTTTTTTATCTTGTATATTGTTTCCATAGCACTGCGAGGTGTCATGTAGAACTTTGGTGCCGGTGAGTTGACGGCTTTCAGCACCAGTTCAAACATTGATGCTTTTGGAAATTGTTTTTGCAGAGCCAGCACGCGGTTGTATATCTCTTGGAACATTTCTCGTTTGGTCGGTCGCATAGCATCGAGTACAGGCTTTCCCTTGATAAGCGCAGCGACCACCACCATAGCCCTCTCCTCAGAAACCCAAAAGCGAGAGCAAGGCATGTTCACCACTTCTTCCGATATTTCCGTGATGTCTATGAACGTCCGTTTGTTGATTGCTTCACGGAACGCTCTCATCAGTTCGTCATTTCGTTCATCTGTGAACTCAAGGATACAACCATGATACTTCATCTTAACCCATTAGCGTACAGTTTTAGTTTATAAAACACTGATATAGCGGTACAAAGGTACAAATAAATTCTGAGGATACTGACACAAAAGATAACAAAAAACAGCGAGACTATGTTTGTAAATTTGCCGAAGAAAAAATAGGTAAAACCATATAAAAAATAACATCATGGCTGAAAATCAGACCCCGACCGCACCTGCCAAGAGTAAAAGAGACCTCTTCGGCGAGCGACTAAAAAAGAAATATCCCGACCGCGACTATGCGGACGATGAGGCATTGTTCGGTCAAATCAACGATGATTACGACCAGTACGACAACGAAATTGGTCAGTACAAAGAGCGTGAGAGCCGTCTGACCGACCTCCTGTCGAAAGACAACCGTGCTGCACAGTTCATCGCAGACATGGCAAAGGGTAACGACCCTTGGCTTGCCGTGATAGAGCGTCTTGGCATCGACGGCATTACCGATCTCTTGAACGACCCCAGCAAGCAGGAAGCGTATGCAGAAGCCAACAAGAAGTATGTTGAGCGTCTTGCTAAAGAGAAGTCGCTGGAGGAGGAGTATGAAAAGAACATGAAAGAAGTCACCCTCCCGATGCTGGAGCGAATGAAGCAAGAGCGTGGCATAAGCGACGATATGATTGATGCTGCTTGGGACTATCTTCATCATGTTGCCGATGCTGCTATCCGTGGCACGTTCACGGAGGAAGACATCGACATGGCACTGAAAGCCGTGAACCACGATGCAGACGTACAGAACGCACGCACCGAGGGAACAGTGGCAGGTAGAAACGCCAAGATTGACGAGAAGTTGCGCAAGCCTACTACAGGTGACGGCACTCCTAACCTTGCAGGAAGCAACAACGCTCCTACTCGCAAGAACACGCAGCAAAGTATGTTTGACCTTGCAGACGAAGCCCGATGATAAAGGAGAACGTACAAGTGGTAGATGCCACACCGATACAACCGACGAAAGGTAGTGCAGGTTTGAAGACGCAGTTGGCAGGTCAAGCAACAACAGTCAGCAATGTGTCCGCAGCAACTGGAGGTATCGGACGCGGCAAGTTCGTAGAGCGAGATACTAAGTAAGTTTCTAAGTTATTATATTTTTTCAACCCTCTAAAAATTTTTAAGCAATGGCAGAAAATGTAAACGTAAGTGCTGGAGGAGCAATCCCCACCACACCCGGAAATGCCGGCTTGCAGACGCAAGTACCCGGTCAGAGTTCCACCGTGAGCGGCCTTGCAGACGCAAGCGGTGGCATCGCACCCGGAAACCTCGTTGAGACAGACATCGACGAACAGTTGTTCCGTTTCCAAAGTGAGGACACCGCCTTGATGTCGCTCATGTTGAAAGCGAAGAAAGTAAAGGTCGCATCGCCAGAAGTCGAGCATTACATGATTGACGAGCAGCGTGCAACGCTGACCGTGAACGCAGCCGTTACCGCAGGAAACGGAAACTCATTCATCCTCCCCTTGGAGAGCAACGACCAGCAAATTCCTCGCGACTATCACACCCTGCTTGTGTGTGGCGTGAATGGTTACGAAGCAGACGGCAGCACTGCAACACCAGGCAAAGACCTCATGCTCTTTGTTACAGGTCGTGACACTGCGACTGGCAATCCTGTTTGCCGCGCTGTCAATGGTCCGAAAGCAAATGCTTCGGCACAGTGCAGCACTCCTGCAATCCCTGCTGGCACCAAGATTAAACTTCTTGGCAATGCCCTGTATGAGACGCAGAAAGAGGTTGACCCCGACCTCATCATTCCGCAGCCCTCTATTGTGTACCTGCAGAAGCGCGGCATGAACCAAATCGTGTCGGACTACTTCGAGGCACAGAAGAAGCACCTCCACTTCACACAGGCAATGATTGCCGAGCAAGCCATTCTGAACTTCAAGCGTGCAGGAAACCGCACCCTTTGGGCAGGTCAGAAAGGTAAGTTGACCGTGAATGTTCCTAAACTCGGACAGCAGTTCGTGTACTTCACCGAGGGCATCCGCTGGCAGTTCAAGCGCGAGTTGCAGCACACAGGCAAGTGGACTATCGAGAAGTTGATTGCCCTTGCCAAGTTGTTCTTCACTGGTGAGGACGTTCCTAAGACTGCGCTCCTGCTTGCAGGTAAGAACCTGTTGGAGGAAATTCAGTGCATCGACTTCTCCAAGCACCCCGAAATTCAGATTATTTCGAAGCAGAACCCCATCGGCTGGAGCGTTACAAGTATCCACACCGTATTCGGCGACATCGACATCAAGCGTGAGCCAACTCTTGACACCCTCGGTTGGTCTAACAGTGGCGCACTGATTGGTGAAGACCGCCTTGTTCACTACTCTTATTCTTCGCAGCATGAGTTCTCCGACCGCGTTGATGGTGAGGAGGCAACTCGCAAGGGTATGGTAGTATGGGATGCCCTCTGTCTGAAAGGCTCTTGCCATATTTGGATTGACGGTGAGGGTGATACCGCCAACAGCGGTGCTACCACTTACAGCATCTGGGATAGCGACGAGACCCCGACCGCAGCAGACGTTACCAACGGCACTGTTTACTACTTCACCGTTGACTGCGTTCTGAATGCAAAACAGACTGCACAGAACGGTACGATGTGGAAAGCAACCGTTGACAGTAACACGCTGACGTGGACTGAGTTCACCGGCACAGTTGATGCAGGTGACTAAACCGACATCAGAACTTTATTCAATCCATTAGTGGCGGATGGCCTCAACGCCATTCGCCACTTTTCATTTTAGCAATGTATAACAATAAAACGAATTTCAGATATGATACGTAAGACTTACGGCGTGTCCGGGCTGATGGACTGGACAACGCAAATCAAGGCAGGTAAGGGTTCTGTGTCGGTACACTTCACTGGTGGCGCACTGACAGCCTACGGTGTAACTCCTGCCAAGTATTCAACCTCCAATCCGTTCTTTCAGAGCGTGATTGAGAACAGCAAGCAGTTCAAGAGTGGACGCATCGAACTACTCGGAACGATGGAAGTTCCCGATGATGCTGCAACCAAGGCACGCAAGGCTCGTATGGCAGCAAAAGCCGCCGAGAAGCCTGCAAAGGATGAACAATCACCTGTAACAGAGACACCAGTTCCCGAAACTCCTGCCCCTGTAGCAGAGGAAACAGTAACACCCACTACACCAGCAGAGGAAACCCCTGCCGAGGAAGTGCAGCCTACTGGCGAGACACATGACGAGACATTGCAGGGTGATGGTGAGGATGCAGACGGAGGCAAGATTAAGGTAGCCGACAAGAACGAGGCTATTGAATACCTCAAAGAGCATTTCGCCGAGAAGAACTATACAGCAACCAGTCTCCGCACCAAGACCGCTTTTGAAGCTGCTTGCAAGGAGTGTGGAGTAGAATTTGTGTTCACCGCCTAATCCCATTCGCCATGATATTTCAAATCGACAAGATAATGCAGGATGTTCGCATCTGCCTCGACCAAAACATGGAGAGCGATGCACTCATAGAGAGTGGTGACATCGACACCCTTGCGCTTGACGAAATCATCAAGTCCAAGATACTTGAAGCAATACAGCGTGTCCACCGTGATGCCCCCAACTACTTGTTAGAGGGAGGACACAACTTTGGCGATGCCGTGTATTGGCGAGAGTTGGAAAGTGGCTGGGTGTTGCTGCCAAAGGACTTCCTGCGCCTTGTAGTTTTTGAAATGGACGATTGGGAACAGGCAGTCTATCAAGCCATCAGCACCGACGACCCCGAATATGAGAAGCAGCACAGCCGCTTCAAGGGCATACGCGGTACGGCACAGCGTCCAGTATGTGCCATTGGCATACGTCCCGAGGGCAGGGTGTTGGAGTTCTATTCATGCAAAAGCACGGACGCGAAAGTCAGCCGTGCCATCTACATACCCTATCCCAAGATAGATGAAGATGGTGGTGTTGACATCAGCGAGCGTTGCTATAATGCCGTAATCTACACTGCGGCAGGTTTGACATTATTGACCTGCGGAGAGACGGAGAAAGGAAACTCTGTCTCCGAGTTGGCGCAAACATTTTTAACGTAATTACAATATGAGTTCAATCAAGACAACACAGATAGACGGTGATGTTTCCGTAGGTCGTAATGTCGCGATAGGTGGCAAAGCAGATATAGCCGGAAGCGTTCACGTCGGCCACAACATGAAAGTGGATGGGTGGCTTGAAGCCCCCAATATCAAGGGAGCCAACAAAGGCATCTTCCTCACCGTACAGGAATTGCGTGAGGCGTACCCGAACCCACATGACGGCTGGATGGCTGGTGTTGGTGCATCGACACCGTTCACAGCCTATGTCGGCAAGGGTGGCGACTGGGTAGCCACAGGTGGAACTATCGAGGTGACTGTTGACATGAGCCAGTACACCGAAGGCGTTGAGCAGTTGCAAGAGGACATCGACGCTGTTAAGGCCGATGTGCGTACTCTTGAAACCAACGTCAACAGTCACACGCAGCAGCTTACAACGATTGGTAATGCACTCAACGCCGCGACCGAAACTGCCAATAAAGCTAAGGCGCAAAGTGATACCAACAAGAGCGACATAGCGAACCTTACCCAGCGTATTGAGACCGATGAAGCTGCCATGCAACAACTGGCAACTGACGAGCAGAAGAAAGCATATATCGTAGAAATCTCCAATTACATGGAAGAGAATGACGAACTGCCAAAGGCTGGTGCTTACGTATATAATGGCATCCCTGTTGAAGTACGTCACTGTTCGCGCTCCGATGCTGATACTACATGGATAGTGTTCTGTTTGCATCGAGGTGACGAAACGATGACAAGCCGATTTGGAACACGTGTCGTTGAATGTGTGTGTTATTTCTCCGACGGTGCAAATGACCCATATTTATTCGATGGCCATTACCAAGGTAGTGATGTTCCCGAATGGGTGCAGGAACTGTTTGGCTCGGAAATCTACGACAACCTTAATGAATTGGACGACCGCATCACAGAACTTAATGGTATATTGGTGGATGGCGATGAGGCACTTGAAGCCGACAATAAGGCTCATCACGCTATTAAGATTGGTGGCATCGTGACAGGCGCAATCACCATACAGCAGACAGGAATTACGAATGTACTTCCGTCCGAAGTTTACTTTTCAGAGAGCCTTGGGCAGTTCGTCGTGAAGCGCGATGGTAAATACTACAATGCCTGGAATACGCAAGACAAGTGGATGCAGCCAAACACCACTACTCCATATACCGAGAAGCAATATATCCTTGGCAGCGACATCTATATGTACGATGCCGACGATGCAGACTTGAAGCAGATTGGTGGCTCCAGCTCCAGCGGTATCTTCAATGTTACCAACCAAGTTCCCATCAGTGGTTACTATGTACTGTGCGACACCGAGAACACAGGCATATCAGCCGTTCATGCAGCATGGAACGCTAAGAAAGCGACCAGCGGACTTATCATCAGCTTTGAGGTAGGTTCTGGTATATGGAAAACCTATCAGTTCATTGGTAAGACCGTGAACGAAGTCAACTGGTATAACTCCGAGAATTGGAAAGACTTCGGAAGTCTTGCCGCAGGCAGCGAGACCTACATCATCATCGACGATATGATAGGCGCACCAGTTGCAGGTGAATTCTACACGCTGGCAACAGCCGTTACGCGACTGATAGAATATCAGCGTGAGACAGGTGTGAGCTATGCCAAGAAAGGACTTATCATCAGTTACCGTACCGCCGAAAATGTGATGGAAACAAAACAGTTCCAAGGCGAGGTGACAGGCTTCGGTGAGATAGGTTTGTGGAAAGACTTTGGCGGTGGCTCAAAGGTGGAAACAAGTGATGCTCCCGAGAAAAACGGCACAGACGCACTTTCAACAGGTGGCGCGTACACTCATATTCCGGCTGGTATCAATGTCGATACAGAAACGGAGGGTGTAGTAAAAATGAAACTTGTTAATGCCGATGGCGACGATGTGGGCGATGAAGTACAGTTCAACGTCGGTACTGGCAGTGGTGGTGGCACAGGTACTACCATTGCCGTAGCGTTCAAGGATAATCCTTTCTACGGCAAGGCAGGTGGCTCATTCATTGTGAAAGCAGCCATCATGTCTGTTACCAAGGCAGGTAGCCAAGAGACATCGAACAGTATCATGAGTGTAAACTTCGTGAACCGCACAACGAAGAATACTGTTGCTTTCTTCAATCCGAGAAAGGCATCGAGTGCCACCCTTGCCGACTACTCCTTTGAGTTTGATTTGAGCAGCCTGTGTCAGAACGCAGGAGAATTGCCCCTGCAAGCTGTTATCACTGACGATGGAGGCAACACCGCCACAAAGAACATCAGCATTATTGCCGTTGATGTAACGTGCGAGAGTGTGCAGACCCTCAACTATACACGTGAGACCTCTTTGCAGGTTGGAGGGCAGAAAACGTCCATCCCGATGTACCGTTTCCCGAACAATGCCAGTGACAGAGGTATCAGAACCGTTGTGGAGATATACAAGAACGGCGACTGGGAAACACTGCAGAACGTTGTTGTCAACGACACCTATCCCCACAATGTGAGCATCGACCCGACAGGGTTAGGACATGGTGCATACCCCATCCGCATACATGGTACCGACGTAGCCAGCGGCACGCGAGGTAACGTGCTGCATACCGCAGTGATGGTGATAGAGCAGCGTGAGGAAGTTGCCGACTACGACAAGCCTATTGTTGTGGCACGATGGAGCGACGACAGCGACGGCGAAGTGAAACTCTTTGAGACGCTGAAGATAGACCTTGCCTGCTACCAACGTAGCAAGAACCCATGCGTCGTAGAGGTTACCATGACCAACGAGACCACAGACACGACAGAGACCCTTAGTGAGAGTTCTATGTACCGCAACAGGTACTACACGATAGAGAAGCGCGTCGTTGGTTACAGTCAGGGCGACACTCTTTCTTTCGATGCCACCTGTGGCGTTGCCTCTTTGGCAGAGACGCGCGAGGTGCTTGTCAACGGTTCGCTGCTGGATATTGCCGAGACCGAGGGAGCCTTGTATAAGATAAGCCTCGCAGGTAGGAGCAACACCGACACCGACAAGACCATCAAGACCCAAGCCACCGACGGCACGGAGAAAGAGATTGTTGTTACCGGCTCGAACTACTCCACCAACGGCTTTGTGCTTGACACGTTCGGTACCGAGCAGAGCGGTGGCCGTATGTCGCTACGTGTGGCAGAGAACGTCACTGCTGAGTGTACCGACCAGCCTTTTGCCAGCACCTCTATCCCTACCAATGGACTTGCTCTTTCAATGACGTTCAAGGTGAAGAACATCGCTAAGCGAAACGCTCATATCATCAAGTGTCTTGGTGAGCGTCTCGGCTTCGTGCTTACTGGTGAGAAGTTCATCGTCACTACAAACGGTGATAGCGATGAGGCACTCGCCAACGTACATACAACAGCCACGACCTCATATCTTGACGATGTGGTGTACCGATTTGACATCGTGATAGAGCCGCAAGCACGCGCTCCTTACAGTGGTGTGATGTTGTGTAAAGTGTTCCAAAACGGTGATATGGCTGCTTGTGTGCCAATAGACACCAGCAGCGCATTCCCGATTTTCAACGACACCATCCACTTCGACGGTACGGATGCAGACCTGTATCTGTATGAGATTGTAAGGTGGAATACCTACTACGATTTCATACAGGCATTCAACAACTACATTGTGAACCTTACCGACACGCAGGCGATGCTCACCGAGTATGAGCAGAACCAAGTGATGGCAGACGTTACGGCAGAGGGTGTGACGAAACCTCGCCCCGATATGCAGAAGTTGATTGACCGTGGTGTGATGGTATGCGTTGAGACCCGCACTTCTGATGCCAATCTGAGCAAGGACGGTGCAGCCGTGACGGATAGCGAGATATACTATCCCGACTATATCGAGAATATCAAGGACAAGAAGACACAGGTGCTTATGGACTGGTATCTGTACTTCCCCGACCGTCCTTGGGCAGACTGTATGATTGAGGCTATCCCAGTCACGAACCAAGGTACATCTACACTTGCCTACGCAATCAAGAACAAGAAAGGCAAGGCAAAGAAAGCCAAGCGCATTGTCATGCTGCATACGCGCGAAGAGGTCAGCAAGATGTATAACGGCGACGAAACCATTCTTGCCAAGTACGACGAGGCAGTGAAACTCGCTGCAAAGAAGAAGATACGCATCAAGGACGGCAGCACCCCTATCAGCACCATCACTATCAAGGTGGACTATTCGGACAGTGCCGGTGCGAACAACTGTGCACTGATGGAGCAGATGAACGACGTGCAGTTGGCTTTGGGTAGAAACTACATGACCCCTGCACAGATATTCAACACTGACAGCAGCGAGGAGCTGCACACCTCCATTGATGGTGTTACCTGTGCATTGTTCCGCACGGACTACCGCATCGGACAGGAAAAAGGTTCCGAGGCCGCTACGCTTCCCGAAAACGCCTACTTCCACAGCAAGGCTAACTTCAATGCCGACAAGGGCAACCCCCATTTCTTCGGCTTCGAAGATGTGTCTGGCTACAACAAGGGCTGTGTGAACTATGGCGATTTCAAGGAGATTGTTACACCGCGAGGCACCAACATTGACACTTACAAGGCAACGGTGCTTGCTGGTTCAGCATCGCTTATCCCCGGAACGCTCTATATGATTAGTGAGTTCTGTGGCCCCGAGACGCGCTTCATTGAGAACGACGGCACAGGAGCCATGACAGAGACCGATGCCGTAGCCGAGTTCGTTGAGGTTGACAAAACAGGCGCAGAGATTGCTGCAGATGATGTCAGCGATTACGACTGGGCAACTGTCTATCGCAGTAGCGACGGCAAGTATTATAAATATACTGGTGGCACATGGCGCGACACGACAGGTAGCATGACCTATGACAGCAGCACAGGCAAGTGGGTGATTGTAGGCAGAGTGCTGAACCCTGTCGAATGTTACGAGTACCGCCAGTATCAAGAGTTCTGTTGGCAGCAGGGTGTTAACAGCGTCGATGATATGCTTGAAACGCTGCACACCGATGATGGCGACGTGCCTATCTGGTCAACATACTACGAGAGCCGTTACCCCGACGATGATGATTTGAACGACCTGTACGCACAAGGTAGAAAGGTACCTTATCAGTTGTTCCGTGAACTGTTGTTCTGTCAGCAGTGTAATCAGAACCTCACGGACGACCACGAAGAGAACGCCGCACTGAACCCCGACGGCAGCGAAAAGATTTTCAACGGCGACGGTGCATCGCTCACCATCACCCTTGACGGCAATACCGTAGCAGGAACCAAGGCCAACCGTCTGTTGAAGTGGCAGCATGAGATGCACCACTACTTCAACCCTTACAGCACGAACCACTATATTGTGGCATCGGATTATAAGGCTACCGTTGACCAGCGAGCCAAGAACATGATGATAGCAGTCTATAAAGAGACTGACGGCAACATGCGCTACTACTTCAACCACTGGTATGATGGTGATAGTGTTGACGAGGCCGACAACGACTGTTATCTGACTATCCCTTGGGATATGGACGGAGCGAACAGCCACCTGTACCAAGGTTGGGACGGTGTGATGTTCCGCCAGTCGTTTGCCCTGTTTGAAAGAGGCGAGGGCGTTTGGATTGATGATAACGGCACACATCTGACCTTGCATGATACCGCCGCCGCCATGCGTTCTGCCAAGACAGGCGCAGGACTTGAGATATTCAGTGCAGCAGGCAGCTACCGTTACTGGATGACAAACCGCATCTTGAAGTGGCCAAAGGTAGTGAGCAGCTTCGACGGCCAGCGCAAGTATATCGAGACCGCGACGGCAGCAGACAACCACTATCCGGCACTGCACGGTTTGCGTCTTGAAAGTCTGCCAGCATTCCAGCGCAAGCGTTTCGCCTACCGCGACGGCTACTATCAGACAGGCGACCTGTTCAAGCATTTCTTCCAAGCGCGTGTGATGGGAGCCATCACCGTGAAGATTACGGCAGCACAGGACGGTTACTTTGGCATGGGCGTTGACAGCACCAGCAGCGCGAAATACTCATGTTATCTGCGCGCAGGTGAGAGCCACACCTTTACTGAGGCTGCTGCAGGTGTCGGTGGTAAACTTATCTATATCTTCGGTGCTGATAAACTGAGCGAACTTGATTTAAGCGGCTGTACACCGAAAAACAGCAACTGGGTTATAGCCGACTGTACGTTATTGCGGAAACTCATCATCGGTGGAGAGAGTTATACGCCATCGTACACAGACGATATTCTGTCAGCGTTGAGCCTTGGTCAAATGCCATTCTTGGAGGAGATAGACATTAGGAACACCAAGATACTGACATTGAACGCCACAGGTTGCCCACGTCTGAAGACAGTGAAAGCCCACGGTAGTCTGTTGCGCTCTTTCAGCCCTGCGCAATCGTCACCCTTGCAGACGCTGACTTTGCCATCAAGCATGACGGAACTGTCATTCGTGAACCTGCCCAGTCTTGGCTATCCCAATGGCGGTGTATCATTTGACGGATTGGCGAACGTCACTCGCATACAGTTAAGTGGTTGTCCGAGCATAGACGCGCAACAGTTGCTTGCCGATGTTATCAATGCTGGCGCACGTCTTGCAGAAGTGCAGATAGACAGTTACGATATGACAGGCAACAGCAGAACCCTTGAAGCCATGCAGAGCCTTGGCACTCGCGGAATAGGAAGTGAGCAGACAAATGTTTGCGACGGCATGAACGGCAGTTGGATTATGAGCAACCTCGTTGAGGATGCCATCTTTGCCAATCTTGTAGCATACTTCCCGAACCTCACGCTATACAATGCGCAATATACGTTGATAGAGTTTGATGATGCAATGGAGTTTGACGGCAATATCCGAAACCTCGACAACAATACTACTGATGGTGAGGGTGACGGCTATGAGCCAAGCGGACACATTACCAAGTTGCAAAGTCAGATGCACGTCTATAAAGGTACTTACAACGAGCGGACGAGCAAGATGCAGTTGGAGCAGGTTAGCGATGACAACATGCGCAGACTTGCCAACGGTCTTGACTGCGACATCACCGACACGAACGGAGCAGGTTACGACCTTTTCTTGGGTGTTCCTCATTATTGGTACAAGGGCATCAATGACTATGTGAACAACAAGAAATACACTGCTTTCTCGACGGAGGTGAATGAGCCACGTTCAACGGCTCGCAACATCAACCGTCATGCACTTGGCGACTTGCTTCTGAAAGGTTTGTCGAGTGTGTATGTGAGTGGTTTCAACGTCGGCGACGTGTTCAATGCAGACAATTTGACGGACAGTAGTGCCAACAATGTGTACAGCATGAATGTGGAGAACATGAAGCAGGTGCGCTGGCCTGGTATCAACAGTAATCTGATAGGCGGTCTGTTCCTTGATAAGGACGGCAAGGTGCTGAGTTCAGTCATTACCTACATCACACATTCACTGAGTGACTTCGTACAGGGTGAGTACGTGTTTGTTTCAGTACCATCCAATGCAGTTACATTTGTCTTCACGACCCCTAACGGCTACGACGATTTGGAGTGTATTGCCGTTGACAGCGACGCGATAGAAGCCATTGAACCCGACTGGGTAGAGCATGACTTTACGTTGATAGGCTGTTACAAGGCAAGTGTTGACAACCTCATGCGTCTTCGTTCCATCAGTGGTGCTGCTCCGAAGCGAGGCACAGGCACATCGACCACCTCCAGTTACTGGAAGTACGATGCCAACGGCGACTTGACGGTAGGACTGCCACAGGCAGGAACGAGCATGAACTTCACCTGCAAGGACTTCCAAAACCTTGCGAAGTGCCGTGGTGCAGGCTATCAAGTCGTGGACTACGAAATGCACAAAGACATGGCACAGTTATGGATGGCTATCCACGGACGCAGAAACTCGCAGGGTGTGAACGGCACAGGCGTTGGCCCAGGTACGAACACAGGTGGCACCGACAGCACCAGCGAACCATCACCATTCAGAGAGACCGCGAGCGGCAGACCTCGCACTATGGGACTTGAAGACTGGTGGGGCAATGTGTCAGAGTGGATGGACAACGTGGCTCTGAACATTCCGAGTTACGATGCTTTCTACAAGAACAGGAGCGTTGCGCCTACTGGCAGTCCTGTCGATGCAGTTTGGCATATCAAGATGCCCGACGGCAGCGAGCGTACCGTGCAGGGTATCACCAACAGCGGCGACAACCAAGAAATTGCCCGAATGAAACACGGACGTTTCTGCGACGTGATACCAAGCAAGTGCGTGACAAATGCCAGCATGAACACATACTATTGTGATGCTCAATGGTACACTGCATCGGGTGGGCGTTGTGTTCTTCGCTCCGGCAACAGCTCGTTCTCGTACAACGGCTTCGTGTACTGCAGCGCGGTTAACGATGCTTCGTACTCGTACACCAACTTCGGCTCGCGGCTTGCCTTCAGGGGCGCAATCGAGTTCGTTGAGTAGAAATAGCGCAGAGCGGCAAAGCGACAGAGTGAGCAGCCTTTACAGGCTCTCACTCTCCGCTAAAGCCGCGTAAGCGGCTCGATTTTTTTTTGGAAAAAATGCTAATAGGTGGTGCAAAGTGCGTAAGTATGACAAATATTTCGTACCTTTGGACTTGCTTTTTAAGCAGGTGGATAACCCTCGTGGGCGTTGTGTTCTTCGCTCCGGCAACAACACGAACTCGAACAACGGCTTCGTGAACTGCAACGCGAATAACGATGCTTCGAACTCGAACACCAACTTCGGCTCGCGGCTTACCAGCAAGATACATCTGTCTTTCGGAGGCAGACTGTTTAATATCGTTCCTATACACCAGTGTCGTGTACACTGACCGCAAGGGCGAAGGGTTTGAGCCTCGGCAACCCTACATGATGTAGAAAGCCGAAACATAACTAAGTGTCCTGAAGGCATGGACTATGACATTAGATTTCCTCTCGACAATCTAATTCCCGAAATTGTCAGCGAGGAGAACATGGGTGAAAGTTTCGACTACGTTATCAGTCACCTTGAACACCCAAGACAACGGGAAATGTACAGACCTAAACGTCTGACGATAATAGAGAGCCTACGCAGAGAAATCAGTGCAGGTTCTTTTCGTATTGTGCGTAGCGATGTACGCGACCTGCATGTAACTGAGGGCTACAAAGAGCGCGATGTGCAAGCCCCAACGGTAGTGAAGCGTGTTGGCATCCATGCCATCATGGTAGTGATAGAGAAGTACACATACCCTACGCTCATCAAGAACACGGCAGCAAGCATCAAGGGACGCGGTATGCACTGGCTGCACCACGTCGTAGAGGAAGACCTCACCAATGCTCCCGAACAATCACAATACTACTATCAGAACGACATACACCATTATTATGACAGCATCGACCAAGTGCGGATGATGCAGATAATAAGGAAGTATGTTTCAGACCCGATACTGTTACCCATCCTTGACAGCTTCATTACTCTCATGCCACAAGGCTTGTCAAAGGGGCTTCGCTCCTCGCAGTGTTTCGCCAACCTTTATCTGAATGAGGTTGACCACGAAATGCTGAAATACGTTAAACACTATGAAAAGGACGGCGAGACACATTACTTGTATTACAGGTATTGCGATGATACCGTGATGCTTGCCAGCACGAAAAAAGAATTGTGGGAGTTGCGCAACATTCATATAGTAGCAGTTGCACGTCTCGGTTTAGAAGTAAAGCCATCGGAGGCGGTGCGACCGCTGGACGTTGGACTGGACTTTCTTGGCTATGTGCATTATGGTACCCATTCATTATTGCGCAAGCGTATCAAGCAGAAAGCAGCAAGGAAACTGGCAAAGGTGAAGTCGCGGAAACGTCGGCAAGAGATTATTGGCTCATTCAAAGGTATGGCTTGCCATGCTGATTGTAAACACTTGTTTTATAAATTGACAAATCAGAAAATGAAAAGGTTTAGCGAAATGGGTGTTAGTTACACCCCAGCCGACGGAAAGAAACGCTTTCCCGGTAAGACAATGCGCTTGGGCGCAATCGTGAACAAAAATATTGAAGTGCATGACTACGAGACTGGCATCAACACGTCGCAGGGTGAAAACCGCTATGTGGTAAGTTTCCGTGACAAGCAGACAGGCGACTGGGGCAAGTTCTTTACAGCATCTGAGGAAATGAAGAATATCCTCGACCAAATCAGCGACATCGAAGACGGTTTCCCATTTGAGACCACGATTGTCAGTGAGGTGTTTGACGGTGGCAAGGTAAAGTATAAGTTCTCATGATACACAAAAGATAACATCTTATTTGCCGTCTTATGTCGTATCTTTGCGTCATGGAAAAGATATATGGCGCAACAGAACGCAGGGACGGCGTACAGCAGATAGGCCGTAAACGCTGGGAAGTATTCTATGGCTTCGGCATGGACGGAGACACAGGATATAACTTCCGTCAGACGCTGGACTACAAACCCACCGTCAGCGAGGTAAAACAACTTATCATAGACACCATCAATGCCAACACAGACGAGAAGATACTGAACGGCTTTGTATGGAAAGGCATCCATGTATATCTGAGCAGCGAGAACCAAAACAACTTCAAGGCAGCTTTCGACCTCAATATGCAGATTGGTGGTGCCATGTTGCCTATTAAGTTCAAACTTGGTGAAGACGCAGAGGGCAATGCTGTGTACCATACCTTTGAAAACATGGAGGACTTCACGGACTTCTACACGTCTGCAGTCGCCTACATTAACCAGTGTCTCAATGAGGGCTGGCATGAAAAGGACAATTTAGACATGTCGAACTATGAGTAACGGTTGCGGTTGTGCCAAAGGTCTGCTGAAATATATCAAGCCCCCATACGCCAAGAAGTATTATGCAGCGTGCGTGCTGCATGACAACGAGTATGACAAGGGAGGTGGTGAGGAACAGCGCAAGGAAGCCGACACAAACCTGTTTCTCAATATGCAGAAAGTGTCGAGCCGTCAGAGCCGTAACCCCTATGCGCTCACATGGTTCACGCTGATAGCCCTGCTTTACTATATCAGTACACGCCTATTCGGAAGACACTACTTCAACTACGACACCCCACATCATAGTTGATACTACATAAATGGTTTTGAGAGCCGCAGGTAGCCATAAGCCTGTGGCTCTTTCTTTGTGTATAGGCGACCAACTCAAAAGATAACAGGTCGAACTGTTGTTATGAGCCTAATTTTGCAAATAAAAAATCGAAAAATAAGATGTTTGCAAAAATCATTACACATTTCTTTCAGAAGCTGCTCTGTATCTTGCAGACAGTTTGGGGATGGCTCACTGGACTGTGCCTGTTCTTAATAGATTATTTTGCAGGTCATAAGTTTGTGGTGTTTCTTGTGATGGCAGTAACCATTATGGATGCAATTTGGGGTATTGCCGTTAGTATTAAGCAAGGAAAATTCACATTATCAGAACTCGCCCGACTGACCGTTGCGAAACTTGCCGTATATGGTTGTGCCATGTTTGTTTTCGTCGGTCTTGACAAGATTGCAAATACGATTTTGTCAGCCGCAATAGTAGGCACAGTGATTATACTGGTAGAATTTTGGAGCAGTTGCGCATCAATGCTGATATTATTCCCAAATTTCTTATTTCTTCGACTACTAAAGAAAGCCCTTGCAGGTGAAATTGCAGCAAAACTACATGTTGATGCAGCCGAGGTTGACAAAATTTTAGATGAAACTAATAATAAGAACAACGACAATGAAAATTCTGATTGACAACGGCCATGGTGCGCGTGACATCACTAAAGGGAAATTCAGTCCATCCGTAACAGGTCTTGGTATCGACGACAAAACAATAGTCAAAGACAGGTTCAGAGAGGGAGAGTTTAACCGTCTTGTCGCACGTGCGCTTGTGGCAGAACTTAAAGCAAGTGGGTACGATGCTGAGTTGCTTGTTCCCGAAGACACAGACATTACTCTTGGTGAGCGTTGCCGTAGGGCAAATGCTTGGTGCAAGAAACTTGGCAAGGATAATGTTATCGTCGTTAGTGTTCACGCTAATGCCCTTGGGCATGGTAATGAATGGTTTGACGCAAACTATTGGACAGTGTGGACAAGTGTAGGACAAACGAAATCCGATGCTATTGCAACCAACCTTTGGAACGCTTGCAAAGAAGTGATGCCCGACAAGAAGTTTGGCTCTCAAATGTATCACGACGGTGACGTTGACTACGAAAGCCAGTTCTACATCTTAGTGCATACTTCATGCCCAGCAGTATTAACTGAGAACTTCTTTTATACAAACAAAGATAATCTCCGCTTCATTGCCAGAGACGAGGGACGCGCAAAGATTGTAGAGGGTCATAAAAGAGGTATCATTAACTATCTGAAGAAATTATGAACAGGGAAGCAGTAAAAGCAGCATTGGTATTCATGCTTGTCGGACTGGTGCTTGGAGGCATCATCGGTTATGGTGTGTTCGGTCGTAGCAAGGCGACGGACTATGTGAGTGAGCGCGACACCAGCACCTACATTGACACCATATCATATTACCAGCCTGTTCCGAAAGACAGCATGGTGATTAAGTATGTGACAAGAACACTGCCAGTCAAGCATCGTGATAGCAGCACGACCAACAAGACCGACTCATTTTTGGCTGAAAATTATGCGCAAAATAATGGGGAAAATATACCGCCGCTGTATGCGTCAGTTGACAGCGACAGCGCAGCGGTGGCAATCCCCATCACACAGAAACGCTATGAGAATGAGGATTACCGCGCCTACGTCAGTGGCTATGAGCCGAACCTTGACAGCATCTTTGTGTTTCCGAAAAGCACCGTCATTCATGAACGCAGTTACAAGCCTCCTAATAAATGGCACATCGGTATTACGGGAGGCTACGGGTACGGCTTTAAGAGTAAACAGGCTGAGCCATACATCGGAATCGGCATCACTTACAGTATAATCAGTTTTTAACTATGAACATCATTTTATCAATAAGCAAGTCGGCAGTGTTCAAGGAGGTTGCACAGACCACCAGTTACACTGGCGCAAAGATGGACGACGACGCAAAAGCCTACGATCGTATCACTACCGTTGATGAAGACCAGTCGGAGTTGCAACGCTTTTGGGATGAGAGCCGTGCAGAGTTGGCACAGGCATTTATCCGTATGCTTGTGTCGGAGGGCATGGCAGAAGACGGCGACACCTATCAACTTGTACTGAATGTGTCAGTGGCTTTCGACACAGCCTTGCAGCCTGGTATGGAGTTGGGCTTGTTCTCCTACTTCGTTCAGAGCATCACCGCCAAGTGGTATGTGTTCACCAACAAGAAAGAGGCTGGAGATTTCGCCACCGTCGGCAAGAGCATCCTTGACGATGTTAAGGAAAAAGCATTCTTCAAAAAGAAGCCTACGCGCCCGACCTACGACTAATAAAGAGAGTAAATAACCCCATTAAATTTTTCATCATCATGGCAGAGAACAAAAAAAATCTTGCTGTCACCATTCAGACCAAGGAACTGAAGTTTGCGATTATGAATAAGACGCACGTGACAGCACGCAGTCTGCAAGCAGCGGGCAAACTCAACTATGAGGCGGCAGCTCACATGCAGGCGAGCGAAGACTTGGAGAACTCGTATGAACTTATCCGCGCCATTAGCAACGCTATTGCAGAGACCAAGGTGGAGTTGGGTGAGTATCTGAACGAGACAACGACGGCGACCGATAACCTCATCGACAGCGATGTGGAGAACGGCGAGGCGGTAATTCTGAATTTCCTGCTTCCCAGCAACTACAACAGTGCCGCAGCCGACGCTCTCGGTGGTGGTATTCATGAGTTTGTTGTGGGTCGCAGTATCTATGAGTGGTATCGTCAGACATGCCCGGAGATTGCGGAGGCTTGCAAGGCTGATGCAGAGGCAGCACTTGACAGAGCGAAGAAAGCCCTCTACAAGCGTAGCCGTCCCGAGCGTCCGACCTACACACCATAACAGTTAATCAAGTAATAACCAATTTTATCCAATCGTTATGGACTACTGTGGAACAGGCTGCAATAACATTACGGCAAACGGCACAGCCGCCGATGCAGAGGACAAGCGCGTAGTGCGTCTTAAGTTCCTGCGTGACCAGTTGCTTTACGACATCAAGAACTATGCCTATGTAGAGGGTGACGTGATGGGTGAGGAGAAACAACACGCCCAGCATGTACTCGTAGAGATTGGCGAGAAGGGTAACGTGGACAGGGTGAGCCGTATCCTCGCTGTAGTCCACACCGCAGTGATAGAAATGCTATTCCCTTACACCAAGGCTGAACCCATCGAGAAGGAAATAGACAACTGCCTACACGCTCCCGAAGAGTATGTCGTGGAATTGAATGTGCCTAACACCATGTCGCGTACCACGATGCACCACTTATCGAAACTGATACATGAGTTTATGGTGTACTGCGTGCTGGCTGACTGGCTGAGCATCACCAATCCGCAAGCAGCAGCCAACTGGAGTGCCAAGGCTGAGGCTATCAAAAAGGAAATAGAAGAAGTCAAGAACCTGCGCAGAAAAGCATTCACAAGGGCAACACACCCTTGGTAACAATACACCTGCCAAACCGGGCAGGAACTATCCCGACAAGGAAAACGCACCTATCTTCACAGACGGGTGCGTTTCTTGTTTTTACCTTAAAAAACTAACTAAAAACCTAAATGTATATAGTCGATTATGAGAAAAAATTAGCGTAGTTGGTTTGTGTGGCGAGGCTCGAAGTTGACTGATGCACCAAAGATGGATTTGCCATCAGTGAGTGTCGCCAGTCCTGCAATACGAAAATACTTGTATGGTGTTCCACGGAACCCACGCAGGTAATGGTCTTTAGAAGACCAAACGAGGTGCCAAGTGAAAAGGTCGCGTGAGCCGTACAGCACCGTGCCGACATCGCCACGCTGGAAGTGTCCGCGCTGAATGAGTGCGGAGATAGTCTTATGAACATCGGCAGCTTCCAGTTTGAGCGGTCGCGTGATGTAAAGCCCCTTGCATACTTCCTCGTCAGTCTCGCTGAACGACACCAGTTTGTTATCGAGTGTCATTGCCAGTGCTTCGGGATATGCGTTGATGGTTGATGCAAGGTTTGTGAACACCATGCCCCACATTTTCGATTTGAGAGAGAAGACGTAGGCGTATGTGTATTTGGGCGAGCCGTTCACCTTTGTTGGGTTATACACAAAGATACGTTGATGCACATAGTCGTAAACCATCTGACACCCAGCAAGGAAACCGAGGAACGGCTGCATGGGCAGACAAGCATCTGCAGAGTGTCCGAGTTTGGCGTGCAGTTGGTCTATGCTGGGCAGGTCAAGCACGTTGAACGGTGCTTCGCTGAATATGCCATCCGTGATACACTGTGTCTGCGAACCACTGATAAGCATGATGCCCCTATCTGTGGCAAAGAGAACTGAACTATCTATCTGCGTAATGCTGCCAGTATTGATACACACGTCTCGCGTGATAGGCTGACGTGCGGAGTAGGAGCCAGTGGAAGACACCTCCAACGCCCAAACGCCCTCAGTGGTGAAAGCGTATAGTGGGAACTGTCCGAACTGACCTTGCGACATTGCTTTTGCCGCAGCAGATATGCCGAGGATGGTGCCAGTACCTACGGTGTTGATGCCCAAAACAGGGAAGTGGAATGGGTTATTGACTTCGGAGGTGTAGATTTTGTTTGGAACATCTATCGTGCGTATTGCCTCACTTGACTCAGACGGCAATGATGTAGTTTTTGTGGCGTTATCCCATCCACCAAAATAAAATGCTCCATTTAGGAAACCGTGTGCCTCCAGTGGAACCTCGTAGGCATCATAGAAGTCATCATATCTATAAAAAACGGCCTTATAAGCATTGACGTTTGGATAATAGAAAAATAATAGACGCGCTTGCACACTCATAGCAAAAGCCTCTCCCTGCACAATGATGTCGCGTCCGTCCTGCTTTATGAAGAAATAGACACCCCATGAGGCTTTACGGTCAATAATAGTTTGTGAAGCGTCAGAAAAGTTCTGAACATAGCCGTCGGTATAACAGAACATTGCTCCGGCATTGAACGTGTCGTAAAGTTTCTTTTTTAGATTGGCAATGTTCAGTCGTGAGTTATATGCAAAAGAGTATTGCGGTATCAATACATCATGACTGTCAAAGTCGTCTGTCATAACCTCTCTATTCACAAGAGATTGCAAATAATCTTCTTCAACGGAAACAGCCGTGCGCGTAGTTGTCAGTTCGTCTAACTTGATGCTTTTGAGTAGATAGAACTGGGAACATGAACGTATATCTGCTTTCACCTGGTCAGTGCTACGCTGCGGTATCATCAAGCGTCCAGAGGGGTATGTGAAAGTTGTCGGGTTGTAAGTGAACGCATACAACTTGTTAAATGTATTGTACTGGTATCGCAAAGGGTATGTGTTTGTATCAGCAGCTTGATTGATGTGCTTACAGATACAGAAAGAGTTAATTTCGCTTGATTGTGCGAACCTTGTGCATTGTCCGTTTTGGTCGTATGTGTAGATAGGCTTTGAGATAAAGATGTCAACTGAGCGCACAATATCTTTCCACTGTCTCAGCATATCAATACGGGAAGCCAGTACAACAGCATAGTCAAGAGTATGCCTTACACCAACAACACGCAACTGCGCATCGGTATATTCGCCATGTCCTGTTACATGCTCCCAAAAGACCTGTGGAGCGAGGTCGGAAGAACATACCATGAGAATAGGCGCAGAGTGCATAGTAAGAGAACCATCATACAACCTGTAAGCATACCGTACAAGGAAAGGAAAGATGAATTTACCAGCGTTGGTTGATTGGTCAGCAATGAACTTGTTTACCTTTGCCAGCACTTGACTTGTTATGCGTGATTTGTTTTCATCGGAAAACTCATTCCAAAGACTGCCCTCGCCGATGCCATTAAAAGAAATACTGAATACGTCAGTGCGCACCACCTCGCCTTGCAACCCAAACGAGATAGGCAATTCGGGTAGATGTGTACCAAGATACAGATACCCCTCTGTGTCGCCTTTCCAAAGCAGGTAGTGCATACCATTGGCGGTAAGAACAATCAGCGTGTTACCGATGCCATTGACATTGTAGATTTCAATTGAACCAAACGAATAGAGTTCACGGCTTGGGCTTGTCTGAGCCAGTTCCGTTTCAATCGTCGCACTTGACACAGGCTTTACGGCAGCATCCGTGATGATGCTTTCGTCAATCCAATACAATTTGTTTGTGCTTGTGTTGAGCAGAATGTAATGGGTGAACGTGTTGGTGTCGTGAATATACACTACTTTATAGCCGCTTGGAAGTTCTGCAAGTTCAGACGGCTGGAATACTGGTTTGAGTTGGCTATCCTCATTGATGAGGTTCAAGGACGTAGCCAACTGACCGTCGGGACATTCATAGTCTGACGGTTCAGTGGCATATCCTTTGTATTGTAGTTCTTTAATCATGACATCACTTGCTTATGGGTACGCTTGCAAAGGTAGCGTTGTTTGAGTGTGAACGCCTGTTATGTTTTGGATTTGTCTGCTTCCTCTGCTTCTTTCATCTTGGCAGCGATGAGGCGGTTAATGGCTGTGGCAACAATCGCTTTGATGGGTTCGCGGACTGCAACAGGCTGGTTAGACTTCTTATCGAGGATAAGATTGTACTCGTTAATCAGTTTGCGAGGGTCTTCTCCGAAGCGTCTGTTAAGCTGCTCATAGTTGTTCTTGTAATTGTACTGTGCGCCATACTTGTTGCGCTGACGGCGCAGTTCTTTGTGCATGTCCTTTAAGGACTTCTCTACTTCAACGACAAGTTCGTCAAAGGTTACGTTGGGAATGTTTTCTTGTGCCATAATGTTATTCTTTTTTGTCGATGATTACTATACCAGTTTGAATGATGTTCTCTATGAAATCTGTGATTGTCATTCCAATGGGAATGTATCTGAGGTTGATAGATAGTAGGATGTTATCATCATCAATCTTTATCAGTTCAAGACGATGTTCCTTTGCCCGGTCAGCATCCATGATTTTCCACTTCACATTTGGGAGTGCTGTTGTAACTTCGTTATTGTCCATGCCCATTAGAGTTTATCATGTTCAAAAATCTGTTTGCCGTAGATTTTGGCTGCACGGTATTCAAGGTTGCAGCCCTTGGATGCAGTCCAGCCGTGGTCAAGGTAGATGGCATCGGAAGTAAGGACATGGTAGATGCACCGTGACATAGCCTTTTCTTCGTCTGCGTCGTACATGTTGTTAAAGTCGAAAGTGCTTGTCAGTTCGTAGTCTTTGAACTGAACTTCATCCGCAAGGATTTCTTTCAGCATTTCGACACGATGTTTTGCCGAGATAAGTTTCTCGCGCATTGTCGGCTCTTGCCGAGCGTTGATAGGTGTTGCGATGTAGAGTTTCATTATTTTTTTCGCTTTAATAGTTTAGGATTATCATGAATGTTTCCAATGACTTCTGCCCATTCATGTGTTGGAGCGTTTATTGGTGCTTCGTCGTCAAGGTTTCCATTCCACAGGAAAGCAAAAACACCACGCACGAAACGGACTTCTATTCTCTCCCGTGTACCTTGTACCTTAAGAATGTCTCCCTCATAAATCTCCTTTTTATTCTTATCGTAAAGACTGGTAAATTGTCCGATGGTGTCACGTTTTACTTGTTCGCCCTTGTTGACTCCCTGCTCGAAGATGCAAACGTCGTCCTTATGGTGTCTCAGGTCACCATACAACCATTTGTTGCTCGCAATGTCTTGCGCTCTGAATTTAATTGTTCTCATATTCGTGAAATTTAATTATGAATACGTCTTTGTCGGTTGGCGCACCCCAGTTTGGGTTGCCGCGCCCGATAGTTATTTCATCTATCTTGTAGAGCATAGTGCGCTTTGTGTAGCCGTAGCGGAAACGGACGTGAGTATAACCTTTCACGTTAGCATGTTGATAGCCGTAACGGTGAGAGAATAGAGGCTTGTCAACCCCAACAAATCTTTTGCTCCAGTGTGGCTTTATCTCTCTGTACTCCTCACGCTTTTCTCCGCTCTCAATCATGTCGTACCATTCCTTTTTAAGTGGAAGTTCAAGTATCTTCATACTGCTTGTTTCTTTTGATTAAGTTTTTTGCAAAGAGCCTCGCAAAGAACACGCGCCATGTTCACCTCGACGGCATTGCCGATGAACTTCTTTTGCTCTGCCTGTGTGCCAATGAGTGTGTAATCTTCGGGAAATCCCATGATACGTTTTAGTTCGGGAATACGCAGCATACGCATACGAATGTCTGCTATTCCGTAGAGAGCCATAAACTCCTTGATTTGTATGGTTGCAGGACTGTCGGTCTCGTACACCTCAATGGCAAGCCCCTCCTTTGTGCTGACAAGATATGGCGGCATCTTATCCATCCGGGCAATGAGTGTGAAGCAAGGCTTGTCGATGCTGCCTCCTTTGTTAGCAAATTGTGGGTTCATAAGATAGTGCCACTTCCTGTTTGCCGTTATCGTCTGTGATGGCTCGTCGATGGAACTTCCTACATTGCCATAGTTGGTGTTCATTATCCACGGCTTCACACTGACAAGGTTATGCTTTGGATTGGTAGTTACGGCTGGTGCCGGTTCTTCAGTGCTTGCAGGTGTGCCGTTGCCGTATTGCATATCAAGAAAGTTGCTTGTTGCCAGTCCGAGGCGGTCTTTACAGGTAAGCGTAGGCGCAGGAGCATCGACAGAAGTGTTGTAGCCATTACCATAGTGAGCCGATACAAATGCGTGATGGTCGCGGCAGGTGATTGTGCCAGCAGGTTCTTCCACGCTGATATTCTTTCCTGCTGGGTCGCCACCGAATTGCTTGCTTAGGAACTGTACCTTTGCAACGCCGAGGCGGTTCTGTGTAGTGACAGTAGGGCAAGGTTCGTCGATGCTTGGCGGTACATACTTGCCTGTCTTTCCGTTGACGCTGTTCCACTTCACGATGAAAGCCTCCTTGCCACCAGCAACAAACTTGATTAGCCCTGCATATATACGCTCCAGTGTTTTCTCGACAAGCGGTTTCTTGCGTCCGAAGATGCTTTCCCCCTCATCGTTGACGTCGAGAACTTCGCGCACAGGCTTCCAAGGCTGCATATTGTCGGCAGGGAACAGGCTATGCTCATACTTTGCAGGGCATTTGGCATGTGTGGCTTTCGGGAAAGCGATAGGCAGACCATGCAAGGCGAACTGCCCGAAGAAACGCTTACGACTGGTATATGCGCCATAGTCCGCTGCATTGAGTATGCGCCAGTCGAAGTAATATCCATATTTGCAGACGTTGTTCACCCAACGGACATACGACTTTCCTTTGTCCTTGCTGATAGGGTGTCCGTTCTCGTCCATGTCGCCCCAACACATAAATTCTTCCACGTTCTCAATCTGAATGTAGTCGGGACGCAGAGCCTCGATATATCGGAACAGATGTTCTGCAAGTGTACGGCTGTCAGCATCGCGTGGCATCCCTCCCTTTGCTTTGCTGAAATTAGTACATTCAAGGCTGGCCCATAGTACCAGGTAAGCATATGGATGAAGTAGGCGCAAGCGTTCTGTGTGGGCAACGAGGGGAGATAGTTCAAGGGTACGAATGTCCTCCGTGAAGTGGAGCGCATCAGGATGGTTGGCAGCGTGGGATGCTATAGCGTTAGCATCGTGATTGACACAGGCAATGACCTTGGCACACTTATCACCGTGAAAGGTTGCCTTTTCAACACCTGTACTGGTGCCGCCAGCCCCACAGAACAGGTCTATATATAGGAGTTTAATATTATCAGTCATTATCGAATAAAGTTGGTTCTTGATTTTGTTTTTTAAGGTAATCGTCGCCACGCTTGATGTAGGCATCTACACTACGTTCAAGTGAGCGAGCCTTTACAAGGTTGAAGAATTGTAAGCGTCCGTTATTCATCTTCATTGTTGTTGAAGTCGATGGTGGTTTTCCCTGCTTCTGATTTTCCGTTTAACTCCTCGCCAGTGCGAGGCTTAAACATAAAGTCAGCCCATTCCTCGGTGAATTGCCTACCTGCGTAGGCTGCGAGTTCACGAGTTCTGAATGTAAGCCGCGAGCCGAAGACGGTGTCCGAGTACGAAGCATCGTAACTCGCGTTGCAGTACACGAAGCCGAAGTTCGAGTACGTGTTGTAGCCGGAGCGAAGAACACAACGCCATTTTTCCTCATCGTCTAACTCGTCGTACTGTTCTTTGGTGTAGAGATAGAACCAAGGGAAGTAACGGTATTCGCCTTTCTCGAACTTCGGTTCCCAGCCCTCATTGAGGGCAGAAACGATGATACGGAGTTTAAGGTAAGCAATGAGGTCGTCTAAAATAATATTGCCATCTGCTACTCTCAAGTATTCTTTGACAAGCGGATGCTCATCACCAATTGCATTGCAAGCATCCGTAAACGTCTTGATACGTTCGGTTACTGGACGGTTATCTACTTTCTGCTCGTCAACGAGTGTAAGAACACCGTTAATCCACTCGGCACGTTTGCCGTCGGGAACAGGTATAGTTATTTGTTTACTCATGGTTACTGTGCTTTAGATGGTTGTTTACTCATGTCTTTCACGCAGATGTGCGAGCCGTCGGCAAGGATGAGTTTCTTGCAGTCGGTTGTCTCGCTTGGGCAGAAGTCACACTTGCCAGCCTCTACGATAGTGAGACCGACAAGGCTTTCACGCATCTTCTGTGCAGCGACAGCAGCTTGTGCAGCCTCCTGTTGTTTCTGTTCCATCTTAGCCTCGTCGATACGCTGACCGAGAATTTCGACATAGGCGGACATTGCGCCACACTGGGCTTGCAACTTGTTCTTTTTCTCCTTGGGCATGTCTCTAAACTCATCAGACATCAGGAACGTGTGCAGTTTCAAAACGCGCTCCTTGACATCGGCATACTCAATACGCATACGGTCGAGGTATGTGTCAGCAACCTTGTAAGCCTCCTCAAACGTCTCTTTGGGCGACCATGACTTGTAGCCGTCCGGGTACTCGACGAGGTAGCCGTCTTCGCCACCCTTTGCGTCAGCAAGGCTGCGCTTCAACACTTTCTCTGCTTCACTCTTTGCCATCGGCATAGCCATGATGGTTTTTGTTCCAATGTACTTTTTCATTGTCTTAAAAGTTTTGATTGTTAATAATAGGGTTTACTTGTCTGATTTGACTTTGTATTCAAACACGTCCATGATTGGTGTTTCAGAGACTGATGCAATGGAGTAGTCAATCATAGTGCCATCCATTACTTCGTCAATGTTTCTTCGCGCACTTTCCAAACTGCATCCCTCAACGAGGTAGTACACGTTACTGCGCTTTTCTTTCCCTGTCTTCTCGTCGATGGTGATAAAATGGAGTTTCGATTTGTACCAACGAGTATCGGTGTTCTGCATCTTGTCTTCGAGAGACTGGTTCTCCAATTCTTTGAATGCCTCTTTGTCTTTCTTGTTGATGGCATCATTTAGTTTCTTGGCATCATTGTCGAGAACCTTCTTAGCCCAGTCCATGAAGAAAATCTCCTTGAACACGGCACGGTCTATCTCAACCACTTCAAATTCTCCGCTTATGTAAGCGGACATTTCTTCGATGATACGTGCCTCTGCCTCTGTAAAAGACACAGCATCGACAACGTATGTTTCCGTTACTTTCTTTTTCAGTCCATCTTCCATAGTTTTCTCGTAACGGATTTTACAGATGAACCAGTTTGCTGTTCTACTTCTCATAACTTAATCGTTTTGGGTTGTTTCTTCTGTTACAATTTCGTCCAGCGTTTTGTGTATGCTGGTTTCAATGGTACCGATGTGTTCCGTGATGATGTTCTCTATGTCAGAACGTTTGATTTTGAGCGCGACTTCCGAGCCATCAGCGAAACGTAGGCGCATTTGACAATCCATGTCGGGATTGTTCGTCAACTTGTCCTGTGCTTTCAGCAGTGAAGCGCGAGAGCAGAACAGCGGTTGGAGTTCGGGAATGAAATCTTTTGCCATACTGTTTTGATTTTATTGGTGAATAATAAGTGAATTATCTCCGGCTATCCCCTGTGAGTGGGATAATGTTGTAGGTCTTGAAGCGGTCGAGCAGTCGCCCGAAGCCATCCCTGTACTTCTGTTTCAGTTGCTCGTTAGTGAGGTTGGTTGTAAGATGTGCCATTTTGTGGTATTGCGTCCAAATCTCGTTGCGAGCATGAAGAAACTCGTTAGTGAGTGTTTCGGTGTCCGTGCCGTAGAACTTGGTGGATTGTACGCCGATGTCGTTGAGGCAGATGTTTACAGGCTCGCACTTGAACCCCTTGTTTTCCTCCTCATTGAAAGTGTAGCGGTCAAGGTTGTTATGCAGCGTGTAGTAGTTCACCATCTGTGTTACGGAAAGGTTATGGAAGAAACGCGGGTTTTCTGTGATGTGGAGGTATTCGGAGAACACTTGCATGAGCAATGTCTTACCAGTTCCGACAGCCCCTTGCAACATAATGTGCTTGTGCAGCTTGTAGCCACGACCGGGAAACACATCTTCTGCAAGCGGACACCCATTGAAGTAGTAGATCAAGAAGCGTAGCACGTCCCGGTTGTTTTCGTCAACAACAAACTTGCGTCGCTGGTGAGCCAACACTACGTTGTTTGCCACCCACATGAGCGTTTTGGCATGAGCGTCAAATACTTCCTTGATGGAAAGGTCTTGTGACTTCTCTTTTTCCTGCTGCATCTTTTTCCATGCACGTTCCACGCATTGATTGAGTGTACTGATGTGCATCCGTGCGAGAGCAGCTTTCTTTTCCGCTTCACGCTTTTGCTCCTCTGTCATTTGTTTATCTTCCATTGTCATAGTCGTTAGAGGGTTATACATCTTTGCTTCCAAAGCCACCGTCAAACTGATAATCGGCAGATGATGGCGGTTCTGTTTCATTGATGGCGGTCTTGCCCTTTGCTTGTTGCCTGTCTTTTACCTTAATGCGCATTGTGGCGATAAGATGTTGAGACCAGTCGGTGTAGTCGGTATGTTCCTTTTTGGAAATTTCCCATTCCGCGACAACCTCCTTTGCTACCTTGCGTATCATTGTAATGTCGTCGGGTTTCAGTCCGAAGTTCATTAGCAACACTTCAAGGTTACTGACGTTCTCTTTGCCAAAGAAGCGTTTGAGACAGGCTTGGTTGTCGGCTGGTTGTGTCGTTGGCGCAGGTTTGGGAGTTGGCGCAGAAGTTGCTTTCGGTTGTGGCTTAACCTCCTTGTTCTGTTTACCCTGTTCTTTTTTCCAGCGGTTTTTCATACCAATTTTACCACCCTCGGAACGCTGACGGCGCAGTGTGTCCTTGATGTCCATACGTCGAGTGAAACTTTCTGAATAGAAACACTTACCATCATCGGTAAAGGTAAATAGCCCGAAGTCCTCAACAACTGACTTGACAATGGCAGCATCCACACGAAGGTCAAAGGCTATCATGTTATAATCTTTGGCACTCATGTAGTCGGCTTCCTCCCTCAACCGCTCCAGTATCATGAAATACACGCCATACCCTGCTGCCCCTTGCTTCATGCGCAGTCGCACCAGTTTCTCGTCGTTGCGTGCATTACTATCGTGGGAGAAATAATTTGTAGATTTTATTTGCCGCGTAGCCATATCGTCAAGTATTTATCGTTCTGTAATTCTTATGCCATGAACATGTAACATCAGTTTGCGTTTGATGCGGTACACATCAGTTCGCATTCCCTTTGTGTCCTCGACCACAGTCTTTCCGTCCTTGTCGGTATAGACAAAATCAGCGATGTAGTTACAGGCACGTTCAAGCACTTTGCCATCGGCACCTCGTTGTGCCGGTATGAGTTCGTAGGAAACCTGTTCACGCAGATTGGAGATAAGCCCAGCACGTTGCATCAGTCGCAATTCGTTGGCGCGTCTGTGTTCCTTTCGTGAGTCATAGCCACCCGACTTCTGAGCGTGATACTTGTTGTTTCCTTTACGGAAGTATTGCATAACGTCCATGATGGTTGATACGTTCTTTAAGTTCGTTGTAGGCAATGAATTTCACTTGCTTGGTAGGTGGCATCATCATCGTTGTGCCTTTGCTGATATTGCGTGCTGGCTTTGCTGCACGCTGCACTGTCTTGATTGTGCCGAAGCCACGCAGCAGGATAGGTTCATCCTTGGCGAGTGCGTCGGCGATGATTTCAACGATACCCTCGACGGCGTGAGTAGCCTGTGATGGGGTGAGGTTGGAACGATTAGCCAGTTCCTTGGCGATTTCTCTTTTTGTCATAACTTTTTAATTTTAGAGTTTATAATTTACGTTCAAGTTTCTGTTTCATTAGTCGCATGAGCCTTGCCTTGTTGAGCATCAGCAGGTATCCGCGTTTCTGCTGGCTTCGCCGTTGGCATTCCTCATCAACGAGCGTTGCCGCATCATCGAGAAAACCGATGATTGCTTTGATGTCAGTCTTGCATATCTCCATCGTCATTGTCTGGGTTGAGTATCATAGAAGCCAGTTCGTTGAAATACATTTCGTCGTTAGGTATCTCATCGTCAGCAGCCATGATTTGGTTAGCAATGGACTTTTTCTTTTGGATGATGTCGTAGAGCGCACGGTCGATGGTATGGCGACCGATGAGATAGTAACACGTCACGTTGTCCTTTTGCCCAATACGGTGCGCTCTGTCTTCGCACTGGCAGCAGTCGGCATAAGTCCAAGGAAATTCTACGAAAGCCACGTTTGATGATGCCGTCAGCGTCAGTCCAACACCAGCGGCCTTGATTGAGCAGACAATCAACTGGCTATATCCGTTTTGAAAACTGTCAACGGCTTGTTGCTTTGATGTGGCGTTATCGCGCCCTGTGACGCGTACAGCATCAGGAAACGCTTTGCACAATTCATCTACAATCTCATGGAGTGAGCAGAACAGGATGAGCGGTTTGCCGGATGCAAGGAAGACGCGAACAAAGTCAATGGCTTGCTTTACCTTACCCTTGGCAGAGAGCGAGCGCAGTGTCATGAACTTGACAAGAGCCTCCATGCGCATCTTGCGACGTATCTCCCAATCGGAGCACTCCTTATATTGACGCAGGTACTCGGCAAGGTCTTCCGCTGCAAGTTCGTATTCATCACGATTGGATATTTCCACATAGAGGTCTGTACGCGTCTTGTCGGGCAGTTGCGTCAGCACCTTTGCCTTTTCACGGCGTATCATGCAGCGGCGGTAGAGTTGCTGAGACAGTTCTTCAAGGTTGTCATTCTCTCCATAGTCAGCGAGGAACTTGCCACGACCTCCAAACTCCTGCAACCTGCCCATGATGGAGAGTTGGGAAACTAAATCTTCTGCACGATTGACAACAGGCGTACCCGAAAGGAGAATACGGAAGTCCTTGCCCTCAACAATGCCCCGTGTGAAGATTGTCTGCTGTGCGCTTGGGTCTTTGACACGATGGCTTTCGTCGATGATAACCGAGCGAAAAACCTTGATGGCATCATTGAATACAACATCTTTGAGACGGAAAGAACGACGGTCTGAAGAATTGATGTCCCAAACGAAATACTTGCGTAGGCTCTCATAGTTGACGATGGCAACATGGAACATACCCATTTGCAGGAAGTATGGCCATGCCGTGCGTGTAGCGTTGTCAAGTACAAGTGCTTTCTTGTTGGTGAACTTCTCAAACTCACGCTGCCAGTTGATTTTAAGAGAGGACGGACAGATAACGAGCGCAGGGTAGGCGTTAGCCGTATCGACAATGCCAATGGACTGGAGTGTCTTACCAAGTCCCGGTTCATCACCGATGAGCAGCCTCCGTTTGTCGAGACCGAAGATGATACCCTCACGCTGGTATGGGTATGGTTCTATTTTAAGATTGTGTTTCAGTTCCATCTGACTATAAGTTTAAGCACCAATACTGGAATGCCAGTTCTTCATATTTCTCACGTCCACGGTTGTAAATAGCGTCGCCACGGTTGATGAACTTCTTGAACACGCAGCAGTTCTTTTTGCTGATGCCGTAGATAAAATCACGGTCGGAGTGTGCTATATCCATGTACCATGCACGGCTCCTGTCCCAGTCGAAGAAGTCCACAGCCTCGTCAAATTCTTTCTGCGTAGAAGCGAAAGTCGTTTTGAGGTCGCCACCAAAGCCGAAAAGGTCAAGGAACCAATCCCACTTGCAGCGAGTGTCGAGAGTGAAAACAAACCCACCATACTCGAATTGCTGTTGCTTATTTACCATACAGCGTTGCGTGTCCGCAATCTCCAGCACCTTTGCAAGAAAAGCATCATTGCGAGCCTCCCGACGCAAAGAGCGGTACATTTCCTGCGCGTGTCGGAACTCGTCTTCCGTGTACTGAACATCGTCAACGGTGAACTGGTAGTAGTTCACGCGGTCGGGTTCTGTGATGATGGCATCGACAAGAGAGCCGAAGCGGAACGCTGCTTCCTTATCGCCAAACTGCGGACGCGGATGGAGCAGGTTTTTGAGTTCGGTGAGGTCAGAGTTGCTGACCTCACTTCGCTCGTAGTAGTTTATATCTTGGATATTCATCATAATCAAAACATTTCTGTTTCTTCATCGTCGATACTCCAATTTTCGCAGTCAGCCATTACGTCTTTCCAAAACGATTTTGGCTTGTTAGGCATCTTGCCATCGGCAAGTTCTTTGGCTGTTTCTTTGAGCAGGTCAATGAGTTCTTTCGGTGTACGATAGGTATCTTTGAAGTCGGACAGCCAATCGGTATCGGAGAAATCATCACCGTCACGATAACCAAAGCCGTCCTCGTCTTTTTCCCATGTACCAGGCACATAGTTGGTAGTCTCGACGGTTGCAGTGCGACGCATGATGCAAGAATACTCGATGTCATGCGATACTGGTTCGGGGTCTGACTGGTTCCACGGAGCGTTTGGGTCATGCTCCGCACCTGCTGGGTAATATCCGCTTTCGTACATAGTTACTTTGCTTTTACATCGTCCACGTATTCAATATGTTCAGACTGGATAAAGATTGGGTGCTCTTTGTCGTTAGCCAGTTTGTTGCAGTATGTCAGTTGCTTTGAGAAAATCTTTTCAAGTTCAGCAACAGAGAGTGTGCAGCCGTGTTGCGCCCACCACATACCAACTACCTGCATGAAGCCCTCAGAGTTTAGTACGTTGAGGCGTTTTTTGACTGATGTTTTCGGCTGATACTGGTTGACCTGTATTTCAGCGGCACCAAAGAGACCGTCCATTTCCTGCTTCTGTGCAGCGAGTTCGGCAGCAGCTTTCTCCTTTGCCTCACGTTCGACACGTTCTTTCTCTCGCTGTTCGGCTTCCTTGCGCTCGCGCTCCTCCATCTGTTTCTTGATACGCTCTGCCTCCTCCTTGTTGGCTTTGGCAATGCGCTCCAATTCCTTGCGCTTGGATGGCAGACGGTCAAGAATGTCGTCGCGGTTGGTAGAAATCTCAAAAGTGAATTGTTCCTTGAAACGCTGCTGTATCTTCTGCTTCACTTCGACAGCGATGGCACGCGCGTCTTCGGGCGAGAGAACTGATGGCATCAGCACTTCGGGACGAAGCGCATTGAACCAGTCCTGTGAAAGTTGGTCGCTTGTGTTTTTTACTCCATCGTAAACGATGGCATAGTTTTCAAGTGTCAGAGACTTGTCAAGTTCGATAAGACGGTTACACGTAGAAGCAACAAGCGCATTGAACTGGCGCAGGAGGTCGTCTTCGACATCGGTAGCATACTTGTTCTTTGCCATCACCTTAGCCTGTTCCAACTGCTTTCTGCGCTGCTCTGCCTCGTATTCCTCACGTTTCTTGGCAGCGTATTTGTTGCGGTGTTCCTGCAACTGTGCAGGTATTGTGCCTTTCTTTGCCGGGTCAACTTCATTCTCCAGCCCGGTATAGGCGGAGCGGATGGTGTCGAAGATTTGCGTGACGGCTGAACGCTTGCCGTTCATCTTCTTCAAAGTTTTCTTGGCGCGGTCGATGAAGCTGGCAATCTCTTGGTCGAGGCTGTCGGACATGCCCTCGGTCTCGACACGCTTTAGCAGTTCCTTGCCGAACTGGATGCAGCGGTCGTGTGAAATGGTGTTCTCTTTGTAAGCCTGCGGAGCGACTTGTGCTATCGTCCCTACGCTCTGCGGCTCAAATATTGTAAGTTCTTTAGCCATGATGTCAATTGTTTTTTGGTTTGATAATATGTGTGCAAGGATGCACTTTGCTGTATTCGACATATCGTTTGAGGCGTGTGCAATAGATCCCGTTGAGCGCGTTGTGGGCCATGCGGCATCCCTTGCACACGCTTTCTTTTCTTTCGTTAGAAGCCATCATCGTCACCGGCATCTACGGTTACACCTGCAGAAACGTCGTTGGCAGGAGGTCCGAACGGCTGTGGCTCTGGCTGCATGACCTCGCCAGTCTCGGTGTCAACACCATACAAATCGTCGTTGATTTCAATTTCTTTCTCCTCAACCTGCTGGCTCTGCAACTCAGTACCACGTCCGATACGGACTTTTGGATAAGTCTTGAAAGCGTGTTTGATACACTTCGCCATGAGGAAACCACTGTCAATGTTGACCACACCTTGCTGGTCAACTCCATAGAGAGCATTGGCACCGCCATTCTTGTTCTGACGTGCGCTGTACTGAGCGAGGCGCACCCAGTCTTCTTCTGTCATGACAGAGTAGTCGATGCTCCCATCAGCGCGAGTGATACGGAGGTAGCAAGCCACGATACGCTGACCAGTGTGAGGCAGGTGGCAAACATATTCCACTTCCTTACGTCCATTCTTATCAGAGAAAGAAAACTCGTCGTTGGCATACACCAGTACCGGGTTGTCGGCATGACGTATCTGTCCGGCACGTTCGCGCAGCACCAGTTCGCCGTAAGCAGAGATAGTGAGAACAACGCGACCCTCCCATTTGTAGATGATGTAGCCCTTTTGGTCTTTCAAAGGTCTGCCTTGCTGGTCGAGTTTTGGAGTTGTCTTTTGGTTGCGTCCGATAAGGTAGCACAAGGCGCGTGTACCTTGTTCAAGCGATAGACCACACACTGCGAGGTCGATAAACGCTGTAAACAAAGAGAAGTGAGTGCCTTTTTGCAGGTCTGGTGTATCGCGTAGCAACTTGTTGAAGTAGTTGCTTTCGCGCTCGTAGGCTGCTTCGCCTGTGCCATTACCCCAAAGGGTATCATAGATGTTGATGAACTTGTCGCGAACGATAGGCGACGTTACGATGTCGAGGGGCTGCATTTCGTTAAGCTGCTCGACGGTGAGATTGATTTGACTCATGATTGATACTATTAAATGGTTTAACTTATAATTTGTCTATGTAGAAGTAGAAGCGGATGCACTCGGAAGTGTTGACGCTCGTCATGTAGTCGTACTGGAAATCGTCCTTTGTACCTTTGGGGTTGTGATGGAGCATCGGACGCTGGAGGACGCGGAGCCACATATCATTTAGTTTTTCACGCGTAGCAGCCTTTGCCTTGTGGTTGCAAGCCTCCTGTGTGAAGCGGTGAATAACGCGAGTGTGCTTGCCGTCGGTAGTTTTGTAAATTGCGTAATCCATATTATTTTGTCTTATGAGTTTTCTTGTAAGCCTCAGCCCATATCTTCTGCATATCTTCATCTTCATGCTTCATAACAATTTCGGAGTTTAGTTTCAACTTCATGAACATGCAGCGTTTTTTATCAGTGCCGAAATAGAGGCAGTTGTTTAATACATCGGGTATCGGCGACATAGGCGACATGAATGTGTATTGTCCCATGAACTGGTCAACAAGCCAACCAACATGTTCAATCCATCTGAAACAACCGTCATGGAGTTGTCTTAACTCCAAAAGGTACTCCTTTGATTTGTCAGAACGAATACGAGGCATAAGGTAAGATTTAGCGTTTGAAGTAATCTTGTTGCGTCTGCTGAAGAAGTCGTAAGTCTGCCATGCAATACTCCACTTTGCCCGGACGCTTGCAAGGGTGTATGCGCCCCTCCTTGCGCCAGCGGTCAACATTGGCACGTCCGAAGATGGAGTAAGCCTTTCGTTGGCTGACCGTCTTAGGGTCTGCCTCCGCACGCTGCATCTTGCGAACTATGCGCGATGAAAGGTCGTCCATGAACGTGTCGTATGACACCACCTTGTCGGGAAACTGGATATAGCTACTCATGGTTATTCTTCTTCTGCGAGTGCTGTTAACTCATTGATTTTGCCCTTGGCATCCCAATACTTGCCAAGACGATAGATGATGTAGGCGAGACCGAAGCCAACACCCTTTGTAAACAGTAGATAACCCATGTCGTCGCATTCGCCGAGAATGAACACGGCAGCGACCATCACAAGCACAGCAAGCACGATAACGCGCCAGTTTCTGAATGGAGTGAACAATTCTTTCATGATTAGTTTCTTTTGATGATGATAGTTGCACCGTTGTCGGGTGTGGTTATCTCAAACTCAACACAGCCAGCACGCTGGTTAAGGCGTGTGGCTGCACTCTTGACCGTGCTATAAGGCGAAAAGTCCTTGCACGATACTCTTACCGTTTCTCCCTTTTCAACCGTCAAAAGGCTTTCGGGAGTGTTAACTTGCGTTTCTCGAACGACGCGAAATTCAGATTTTGCCATTTTCTTTCGTTTATTTAATTAAAAATGATTACATTTGCAGTTTGAAAACAAGCCAGTTGCACAGCAACGAGGCTTAAACACGACACAAAGGTAAATAAAAGTATTGTAACAAACAATAAAATACTTGTTTTTCCTTGTAGATTTAAGAATTATTAACAATAAAAGTATTGTTGTATGACAGGCAATAGGCTAAAAGAAATTCTCTATGAGAAGAAAGTTTCGCAATCTCAGATAGCGAAACTGCTTGGCGTGTCGCAGCAATCATTTAACCAAATGCTTGCTGCTGCCGACATTAAATCAAGTTTGCTGGAACGCATTGCAGAAGCATTGGGTGAAGATATGTCGTTATTCTATCCGATTGAACCAGCGAATGTAACAATATCAGACCACGGTGGTGTATCTATTGCTGGCAATAACAACATTGCCGGTAGTAATAATGCTGTACTTCAAGAGCGTGTGGCTATGTTGGAGAAGTTGCTGGAGGAAAAGGAACGTACAATAAAAATATTGATGGAACGATGAGCGAAGAACGTGTACAGATATTTAAGCCTTTTCGATATATCGTCATAGCGTTGCTATTAGCAGCATTCTTTGGCGGTCTGTACCTTAATGCGCTTAATCATAGATATAAAACTATTGGCGGTGTAGTGGTCATGGATACATGGACTAAAGAACTTCTTGTTCCCGATAGTGCAGGACATTATAAGACCGCAAACCCATATACGCTAAGAAGCCCAATTGCACCATGAGCAGTAAAGAAGACATAGCATTTCGCAAACTGTCCATGCTGATGAAAGCCGTAACGGAGGCGAATGAGCAGGATGATACGCTGGAGGAATTAAAAGCCGCAGCGTTCGAGGTGTTGCGTCTCAATCCCGGTTGCGAGCTAAGCGATTGGGCAAGGATACTCGTTGAGCAATATGGAACGGAAGTGGTGGACGCATACGGCAAAGATCCAGCAGAAGCCTACGCTTCATTGGAAGCTCTTTGGGAAAGTCCATACCTCGATAAGGTTAGCGGACTGGAATACGACTTCAAGACATGGGCTGAGGCATTTTCTACTGATGCAGCAGTTCAGTTGTATTACGACCTGACGGAGAAAAACGAATGAGTTAGACATTGATTAGAGAAAACCGCAAACTCGCTTATTTTGAGGCTCCAAAAAGAGCGGCGCAGGCTGCCGTGGAGGAATAATAAGGTTATTCAACCATTATTAGAGAAATAAGTCAGTTAGGCTGTAATTCCTTGTGAAATCGAGGGTTACAGCCTAAACTGTTTTTTGTTGGGGTGATATTCACTTGAAAATGAAATGATTGGGTTTCTAAAGAATGATTGGGTCTCTAAATGGGGGTGGAATTTTATGGGAGGAAATGTGGGTTTTTTATTGACAATTGATTTGATTTTTATAATTTTGCTGTATGAAAAATGGGATGGATATTATTGTGGTCGATTTTTCGGGTGTGTATGATTTTGAGTCGTTTGCATCGGAGAGGGAGATTGTGCATGTTGATTGCAGGGGACTGAATGGTGTGGACTGCTATTGTGATGCGGATGGAAGGAATGCGTTGCGAAAAACACTTGCACCCTACCCTGCTAAGGCTCTTCATTTCATAGATTCGGGCGATTATCATTATCTCACGGAATATTGGGTGTCGAGGCTGCAAGAACCGTTTTCTTTGATCGTTTTTGACCACCACCCCGATATGCAGCGTCCGCAATGGGAGGGCGTGGTTTCTTGTGGAGGCTGGGTTACTGATGTGCTTGAGAATAATCCTTATGTGAAAAATATCATCATTGTTGGAGCGTCTGACAAGTTGATACATGAAGTGCCTACACACTTGAGAGAGAAGGTTATGTTTTACAGTCAAGCCGAAATTGACCACCATCAAGCATGGCCATCAAAGGCGGGTAAACTGATTCACGAACCTGTTTACATTTCAATAGACAAGGATGTGCTTAGGAAGCAAGATGCCGTTACGGACTGGACCAACGGTGATATGACACTGTTTCAACTTCAAGCCGTGCTTCGCATTATCTATGCCCACGAGGAAGTGATTGGGGTGGATATTACTGGCGAATGTTCCGCAACACTCGACTATCTGTCGGAAGTGAGGAGCGCATCGGTGAACAATAAAGCGAACGAAGAATTAATGCAGATGATATTGTCGGAAACCATAGATTAAAACTTTTGAACAGCCACAAATTAGCACAAATTTTCACAAAAAGGAAGCACCTGAAGCACCTGAAACACCTGAAACACCTGAAACACCTGAAACACTTGAAACACTTGAAACACTTGAAACACTTGAAACACTTGAAACACTTGAAACACCTGAAACACCTGAAACACTAAACATGCTAAAAGCCTCTAATATTCTTTCAATGAACTCTTTGCAAAAATAGGTCTTGAAGAGTGATGTGTAAATGCTAAAAAGGGAGATAGTGGCTTTATGTTTAGGTTCGCTCCTAAGCAAAATATATATCTTCGGAAAAATACTTGGGTTTGTGTCAAGGACGCTTAATTCTGATGCGATAGCCTGACCATAAGCACCAGATGGCGAGCAAGCCCATCACGAAGATGAAAATATATGTGGCAATGGAGCCGATGAATATTCTTCCACTGTGCACTTCAAGTGCCACATTCCAAAGCG
>SAMEA104315429__coassemble_255_pt1 | contig 106561 bp, 83 predicted proteins | sample SAMEA104315429__metabat2_high_PE_005 | metagenome-assembled genome bin SAMEA104315429 (sample SAMEA104315429) | gut metagenome | biome: Monkey gut; feature: monkey-associated habitat; material: faeces | place: China | collected 2013
CCCCTACGGAGAGCGACAGAGCAATCTGCCGCTCTCTTTTTTTGTATATATCCCTATAATTGCTCAAATTTTGCGTAAAATTTGAAAATTTCTTATCTTTGTATCAATAATTGATGAGCACACACAATCACTTAATTATGACAAATTTAGACCAAGAAATCAGGTTGCAAATGTTTTCGGCAAATGCCGAGGCTTTAGTTGATGTGCCTTTTGGTGGCAGTTTACGAGCAGGATTTCCAAGTCCTGCCCAAGATTACACTTCTGAAGCCATTAACTTGGGAAAAATTCTCGTTCGTGATAATGAAACCACCTTTTATGCTCGTGTGGAAGGTAATTCTATGTACGATGCTGGAATTTGTGATGGAGACCTCGTGGTAATTGATAAAAGTATTGAGGCTTCTGAAGGCGACATAGTTGCTGCTTTTATCGACGGAGAGTTCACATTAAAGCGTTTTCATGTAGATACCAACGAAGGCTGCGCATGGCTGATGCCTGCCAATGCTGATTTCAAACCGATAAAAGTTACTGAAGAAAATAATTTTATGGTTTGGGGTGTGATGACTTTCTGTATTCGCCGTTTTCACGAATAAAATTTCACTTCTCTACAAATTATGCAACTGTACGGACTTGCTGACTGTAACAATTTTTACTGTTCCTGCGAAAGGGTGTTTCACCCTGATCTTGTAGGCAAGCCAGTTGTGGTTTTGTCGAACAATGATGGTTGTGTGATTGCACGCAGCGAAGAGGCTAAGCGCTTGGGAATAAGCATGGGAGCGGCTTTTTACCAAGTAAAAGAGCAATTAGAGCAAGCCAAAGTTGCAGTGTTTTCTTCCAACTATAATTTGTATGGCGATATGAGCCGCAGAGTTCACACTATGCTTGGCAGATACACTTCAAATGTGGATATTTACAGCATTGATGAAGCATTTATCGATTTAAGTGATTTAGGCGATTCTGAATACATCACGAATTATGGTAAACGTATTGTGCGTGAGGTGACTAAAGGAACTGGAATTCCCATTTCGCTTGGCGTTGCTCCCACTAAAACACTTGCGAAAATGTGCAGCAAGTTTGCAAAGCATTACCCTGGTTATGAGGGTTGTTGCCTGATAGATTCAGAGGAAAAACGAGAAAAAGCCCTAAAACTTTTTCCTATTGAAGATGTGTGGGGAATAGGTCGGCGTTCAGTTGATAAACTCAAATATCATGGTGTGAAAACTGCCTGGGATTTGACACAGAAAACTGAAAGTTGGGTGCAACGAATGCTCACTATTACTGGTGTGAGAACATGGAGAGAGTTGCGTGGTGAAAGTTGTATATGTATTGAAGAACTGCCTCATAAACAAAGCATTTGCACGAGCCGTAGTTTTCCAGATGGAGGACTGACTAACCGTGCTGATGTGGAAGAGGCACTTGCAAATTTCGCAGCACGATGCAGTTCGAAAATGCGAAGAGAAAACACGGTTTGTAAAGCCATTTCAATATTTGCTTACACCAATAGATTTCGACCAGATTTACCCACCGATTACATTTATCAAACATATTATCCACTTGTGCCCACTTCGGATTTAAACGAAATCGTAGGCTATGCGGTGGGTATGCTTCGCTCGGCATGGAAGGGCGATGGTAAATTCAATTATAAAAAAGCCGGTGTGCTGGTGTGGAACATAGTGGATTCGTCGCCCATTCAAGGCAATCTTTTCGACACTTTTGACCGTGAAAAACAAGCCCAACTCAGTCGGGCGATAGATGAGATTAACCTTAAAAACGGACATAATGCCATTCGTATGGCGGTGCAAGGTTACAGTAAAAAATGGCATTTGAAATGCGAATACATTAGCAAGCAATACACCACAAATATTGATGACATTATAAAACTAAAACTCAATAAGTGATTGAATTAGCGGATTTTATCTTTTCTTCTTTGATTTCTTGGTTGAAGTGCTTTTTGCTGATTTCTTGTAATTGCTCAGTCCTATTTTAATGTTCTCAACAATGGCTTTAGATGAGTAGGTAGCACCTGTTGCACCATCAGGTTTGAGATTGATGGCCTCATCCACGGTTTTCCCAATGTATTGAGGAAAAACCTTCTTTTGCGCCATTCTATAGTATCTTGGCGATTCCTTACTGGTTTCGGCTTCAATTTTTGTAATTTTCCCTTTTTCTACTGTGATTTTGAGAGGAGTTGGTCCACTATATCCCTTCACATGTTTCGCAAGTTCACCAGTATAAATCACACCGCCTTTTGCAAATGTCATTGTTGCTGTGGCGAGTAGAATTGCCACCCCTATATATTTAATACAGTTTGTTTTCATATTTTCTATTATTTATGAAGCAAAGTTAGTCATTAATTTTGGTATCTCAATTCACTATTCATTTAATATGAGTTAAATTTTAGATTTTTTGAGGTTGAAAAGTTGATGATTTGTTTTTATAATCGTGGCGTTTTCATTACCTTTGTTAATTAGAATTGAAACAGCGTGTGTTTACTGCTGTTTTTTAAAATTAAGATTTCGAGAATTGATGAAAGAAGATATACAAAAGTGTATTGAGGTGCTGAAAAAGGGCGGGTTGATTCTTTACCCTACCGACACTATATGGGGTATCGGTTGCGATGCCACTAATGCTAAGGCTGTGCAAAAAGTGTATGAACTTAAAAAACGTGCAGATAACAAGGCTTTGATTGTACTGCTCGACAGCGAGGAACACCTCGATCACTATGTGGTTGATGTGCCAGAAATGGCTTCCGAACTTATTCATGTGGCAGTTAAACCGCTGACCATTGTGTATGAAGGCGCATTTAATGTGGCACCTAATCTGTTGGGCGACAATGATAGCCTCGGTATTCGTGTGTCGAATGAGAAATTTTCGCATGAACTTTGTGAGAAGTTTGGTCGTCCGATTGTGTCAACCAGCGCCAATGTGAGCGGAGAGCCTTCGCCAAAGATTTTTTCAGAGGTCACAAAGGAGATAGTTGACGGTGTGGATTATGTGGTGAAATATCGTCAAGACGACAACAAGCCAGCCGACGCATCAAACATCATTTTGCTTGGTAGCGATGGTACTTTCAAAATTCTCCGATAGTGGCATTATCTATAAAACACTACAATTTTGATTAGCGAAAAAACACAACGAATTAAATATGTGTTGGCTGACTTTTTCTCAGCCAATATGGCATGGTTCACCTACAACTGTTTGCGTTTCCATCTTGGTGGCGTTAGGGGTTACAGCACATTAGGTGATTTCATGTCGAGTTCTACTATCATTATCGGGCAAATTGCTTTTCCCTTGATGATGATGGGCGTTTATTGCCTGTCGGGTTACTACAACGAAGTGTTTCGCAAATCACGCCTTAGCGAATTGATGACAACTTTTAAAACAGCCGTCATCAATACGTTGTTAGCCTTCTTTATTGCACTGATCAACGACATGATGAATGATAATCGCAGCTTCAACTATGAGATTATCCTTGTGCTGCTGGCTTTGCTATTTTTTCTTACCTATTTTCTCAGGTTGGCTATTACGGCGCGCACATCTTCTAATATTAAAAACAGGAGATGGCGATTCAACACGTTGGTTGTGGGTGCTGGTGCGGCCGCGTATGCCTTCGTAGAAAAACTCAACAAAATGCGCCAGTCCACAGGCTATCATGTGGTGGGCTATGTGGATGTGCCGGGCGAAAATCGCGTAAAAGATATACATTTGCCAGTATATACATTTGACGATATTGCTAAGGTATGCGAGGAAGAAGAAGTGAAAGAACTGATAGTGGTGCCAACTAATCAAGATAATAAGGTGGTGTTGGGCACAATCAACCGTCTGTTTGCCTATGACTTGCCCATAAAAGTGACGCCAGAGCGATTTAATACGCTGTCGCGCACACGCCTCGATGATTTCTCTGGCGACCCATTGGTTGATGTGTCGAATGGCAACATTGACGCTGGCACCAAGAATATGAAGCGAATGCTTGATGTGCTTTTTTCACTGATTGCTTTGATAATGTTGCTTCCAGTTTATCTGTTTGTGGCGGTGCTGATTAAATGCGATTCAAAAGGTCCGATTTTCTTTTTTCAAGAGCGTTTGGGCATACATAATAAGCCATTTCGTATTATTAAATTCCGCACGATGGTTGATGGCGCAGAAAAAGAAGGTAAGCCACAATTGTCGAGCGACAGCGACCCTCGTGTCACGAAATTGGGTCGCATACTGCGCAAATATCGTATTGATGAACTACCACAGTTTTGGAATGTATTGAAAGGCGATATGGCGATGGTAGGTCCACGCCCAGAGCGTATGTTTTATGCTAAACAGATACTTGAGCGTGAGCCATCTTACTCTCTGATTCACAAGGTGCGTCCGGGTATCACTTCGCTTGGACAGGTGAAATTCGGATATGCGAAAAATGTTGATGAAATGATAGAACGCTTGCGTTACGATTTGCTCTATCTCGACAACATGTCGATTATCAACGATTTTAAAATCATTGCCTACACGGTAAGAATTGTATTTAAGGGAAGAGGATTGTAATGGAACAATATAACGAAGAAACTATTGTAGAAAAAGCCAGTCGCAACAGTGAAGGTTGGTATATGAAACTTCTCCGATGGAGGGAAGACCATATACCAGAGAAAAGTTTTGTTGTGATATTGGCTATTATTATTGGTGTGGCTTCTGGTCTTGCAGCCGTGCTTCTCAAATTTTTGATTGGCACAATCTCTGGGCTGGTGAATAGCGTTACGGAGGCTTCGCAAGCCAACTATTACTATTTGGTGTTCCCAATTATCGGCATTTTCTTGACTGGCATTTATGTGCGTTATGTGGTGCGTGACAATATTTCGCATGGTGTGACGCGTGTGCTATATGCCATCGCTCAAAAGAAGAGTCGATTGAAATTCTATAACATGTATGCCTCGTTGGCATCTTCATCCGTTACTATCGGTTGTGGTGGTTCGGTCGGGGCCGAGGGTCCTATTGTATTTACTGGGGCGGCTATTGGTTCAAACCTTGGTCAAGCCTTCCGCCTCTCGCCTCACATGCTGATGATGCTCGTTGGTTGTGGTGCGGCTGCAGGTATTGCCGGCATCTTTAAGGCACCAATTGCTGGTGTGCTGTTTACGGTGGAGGTGCTGATGCTTGATTTGACAGCTGGCTCGGTTATGCCACTGATTATGGCATCGGTGGCTGGTGCGACTGTGGCTTATGTTTTCACGGGCTATAATGTGGAATTCTTCTTCACACAGAGTGAAATGTTTTATACCTCACGTATTCCTTATGTGGTGCTGCTTGGGGTGTTCTGTGGGTTGGTTTCGGTTTATTTCACCAAGATGATTGAAGTGATGGAGCGCATGTTTGGGCGCATTTCACGTCCTCGCTATCGTTTCTTTTTAGGTTCAATACTATTGAGTGTGCTTATCTTCGTGTTTCCTCCACTGTTTGGTGAAGGTTACGAATCCATCAACTATTTGCTGAATGGGCATGTAGAGCAAATCTTCAACAATAGCCTTTTCTACGGAATGCGTAGCAGTGTGGGTGCAACGCTCTTGCTGGTTGGGGCACTTTGCTTCATGAAAGTGTTTGCCACCAGTGCCACTAATGGTGGTGGCGGTGTGGGTGGAACGTTTGCTCCATCATTGTATGTGGGGTGTATGGCTGGTTTCCTTTTCGCCTATGCAGTCAATTCGCTGGGTATTGTTGACCCTACAATGCCACTCTCCACCAAGAATTTTGCTCTTGTGGGTATGGCTGGTGTGATGGCTGGCGTAATGCACGCACCTTTGATGGCGATCTTCCTTACGGCAGAAATGACTGGTGGCTATTCGCTGTTTTTGCCCTTGTTGATTGTGGCTGCCATTTCTTACGGCACATCACGCATATTCTCAAACTATAGCATCTACACCAAGCGTTTGGCACTCCAGGGCGAATTGCTCACTCACCAAAAAGACAAGACCGTGCTTACCCTGCTGAAGATGGACAGCGTGATAGAAACTGATTTTATTCCTGTTCACCCCGATATGAGTTTGAAGGAAATGGTAGATGTGATTTCGAAGAGCAAACGTAATCTGTTCCCTGTTACTGACGACAATGGTCAACTGCTTGGTATTGTGCTTCTTGATGACATTCGCAATATTATGTTCCGCCCCGACTTGTATAGGCGTATGCATGTGAAACGTTTTATGTCGATGCCCCCAGCAAAGGTGGAACTCGGCACGCCTATGGACCAAGTGATGAAGATGTTCGATAATACAGGCGCATGGAATCTTCCGGTGGTGGAAGAAGGGCGTTATGTGGGATTTGTGTCGAAGTCAAAGATATTTAATTCATATCGTCAGGTGCTGAAGCACTACAGTTACGATTGATGTTGATTGTTTAGTATAAAATAATTTGAGCATATTTTTGAAGATGGAAAAGAAAGATTTAAAGATAGTGTTTTTCGGAACTCCTGATTTTGCTGTGGAGAGTCTGAAACGCCTTGTGGAAGGTGGATATAACGTGGTGGGTGTAGTCACTATGCCTGACAAGCCAGCAGGTCGTGGTCATCATCTCCTCCAGAGTGATGTGAAGAAATATGCCGTTGAAAATGGTTTGCATTTGATGCAGCCAGTGAAATTGAAAGATGAAGAATTTGTGAACGAACTTCGCAGTTTGAACGCGGACTTGTTTATTGTCATCGCATTCCGAATGCTTCCTGAAGTGGTGTGGGCCATGCCTCGCCTTGGCACATTTAATCTTCATGCTTCTTTACTTCCAAAATATCGTGGCGCAGCGCCAATCAACTGGGCTGTAATGAATGGCGAAACTGAAACTGGTGTAACCACATTCTTCCTGAAACACGAGATTGATACAGGCGACGTGATTCAACAAAAATCACTTCCCATTGGCCGTAAAGACAATGTTGAGACAATTCACGACGGACTGATGATGATGGGTGCAGGTATGGTGATTGAAACTGTTGACGCAATTATTGCTGGCACAGTGAAGCCTATTCCACAATCGGAAATGCTTACTGCCGGGGAAAAACCAACTCCTGCGCCAAAAATCTTCAAGGACACTTGTCGCATCGATTGGAATTGGTGTGCTGAAAAGGTGTATAACCATGTGCGTGGCTTATCGCCATATCCAGCTGCGTGGACCGAGATTGTTGATGCTGCAGGCAAGGTTTATGCTGTGAAAATATTTGAAACTGGCGAACCAGAAGCACCATCTGCTAACCTTGTGCCTGGCACCCTGACAACTGACGGCAAACGCCTATGGGTGGCATGTGCAGATGCGAAAATCGAGATATTGTCGCTTCAAATGGCTGGTAAACGCAGAATGCCGACTGCCGACTTCCTTCGTGGCTTTAACATTGAAGGTTGCCATTGCTGATAATTTTCCCAACATGATATATGAAAAATCGGTTTTGAGTTTATCGAAACCGTTTTTTTTGCATTTTGGCAATAGTTCTTACACGTTTTTGTCTCAACTTATACCTATCATATCGCCATTTTTGAGTAATTTTGTAAGTTAATAATTTGGTAAATTATGTACATACAAAATAAGACTGATTATGGATATATTAGAGTTGCGTCGGCAGTTCCATCTGTTAATGTTGCCGATGTCGACTTTAATGTGAAAAGTATATTGAGCAGTATTGAGCAAGCCAAGCAGTGCGATGCGCAGATGTTGGTGCTGCCTGAACTTTGTGTTACTGCTTACACCTGTGCAGATTTGTTTGGCAACGAACAGTTGCTCGACGCTGCCGAAGAAGGAATTCAGCAAATTCAGCAATCCACTATCAATTCTGATATCGTAGTGTTTATTGGCGCGCCACTTCGCTGTGATGGGCATCTTTATAATTGCGCAGTGTGTATTCAGGGCGGCAAGATTCTCGGTGCTGTGCCAAAAACTTATTTACCGAATTATAAAGAATTTTACGAAAAGCGTTGGTTCACGAGTTATAATGTGACCAAGACAGCAACAGAAATCACTATTAATGGCGAAGTCGTGCCTTTTGGTGCCAACCTCATTTTCAACGCAGGCAAGGTGAAAGTGGGAGTGGATCTTTGTGAAGATTTATGGGTGCCCATTCCTCCCAGCTCTATTTATGCAATTAATGGAGCGAATGTGATTGTAAATTTGTCGGCTTCTAATGAGTTGATAGGCAAGCACCAATATTTGCGTGATTTGATCAAGCATCAATCCGACAGTTGCACCACTGCATATATTTATTCATCGGCTGGTTTTGGCGAATCTTCTACCGATTTAGTGTTTGCCGGCAATGCCATTATTGCTGAAAACGGATCAATTCTCAGCGAATGTAAGCGTTTTGAACTCGATCCACAAATCACTTTTGCGGATGTGGATATTGAGGCGTTGAATAACGAGCGTCGCATCAATGGCAGTTATAACGACAACATACTACAGTTCAGTCGTCCAATGCGCCTTATTCCGCTAACATGGCCCAAAACGCTCAATTACGACGAAACATCACTTTCCCGAACGCTCAAAACTCTTCCTTTTGTGCCTTATGAAGACCATCGCAATTCACGATGCGAAGAGATTGTGAATATTCAAACAGAGGGTTTGATGCGTCGCCTGCAATTCACGCATATCAATAGTTTGGTGGTGGGAATCTCTGGTGGTTTGGACTCCACTTTGGCACTCCTTGTGGCTGTCAGAGCTTTCGACCGACTTGGCTACGACCGAAAGAATATTTACGGCGTGACAATGCCGGGCTTCGGTACTACAGGCAGAACATATAACAATGCCCTTTCTTTGATGAATGCTCTGGGTGTGACTGTGATGGAAATTCCAATCGCTGATGCTGTGAAGCAGCACTTTAAAGATATTCATCATGATATTAATGTTCACGATGTCACTTACGAGAATGGTCAAGCTCGTGAACGAACGCAGATTTTGATGGATTTGTCAAATAAATTCAATGCACTTGTGCTTGGCACTGGCGACCTATCAGAATTGGCATTGGGCTGGGCTACCTATAATGGCGATCACATGTCGATGTACAATGTGAATGCAAGTATTCCTAAAACTCTCGCAAAGCACCTCGTGATGTGGTTTGCAACATCTGTGGGCACTTCAACTCCTCAGGGTGTTTTGATTCATGAAACATTGCTTGATGTGCTCAACACGCCTATTAGCCCCGAACTCACGCCAGCAGCATCAGATGGCGAAATCCAGCAAAAAACAGAAAATCTGATTGGCCCTTACGAACTGCATGATTTTTTCCTGTATTATATGCTGCGTTATGGCTACACTCCACGCAAGATTTTCATGCTTGCCAAGACTGCTTTTGGTGATGAATACGACAATAAAACGGTGAAGAAATGGCTCACAAAGTTTATGTGGCGCTTCTTCTCACAACAATTCAAGCGTTCATGTCTTCCTGATGGACCAAAAGTGGGCACTGTTAGCCTTTCGCCTCGTGGCGATTGGAGAATGCCAAGCGACACCGCTTCTGCCATTTGGATCAAGGAATGTGAAACATTGCCAGAATAACTGACTATAAAAAATGCGTCCAGTCATTAGACACACATATAACGTGGTGCGTAGTATCATCGTCTTCTTCCTGGTGACGGTGGTTACGCTCTATGCGTTGTTATATATCTTGCTGTGCATTCCTTCCATTCAGCAAATGATTAAAGCAGAGGGAGAGAAGGAATTGAGCAAGTTCTTGAAAACCAATGTTCAAATTGGTGAACTTTCCATCAAGCCTTTCAATCAAGTTGTGCTTTATGATGTGGTTATTCCTGACCAAAAGGGAGATGACTTAATTCAAATTGATGTGCTTGGCGCTGGTTTGAATATGCAGAAACTGCTTGCCGATAAGCGAATAGAGGTGAATTATGCTGAACTGCTTGGACTTCATGGCCATATCACAAAGGCAGACAAAGATAGTCCTACAAATCTTCAATTTATTATCGATGCATTTAAGCCAAAGAAAAAGAAGGAACCAACCAAGTTTGATTTGGCAATACGCAACATTGTGATTCGCAATACCGACCTGCGTTACGACTTGCTGAGTGAACCGAGAAAGCAGAACAAATTTGATGCGAACCATGTTGGTATCATCAACCTTTGTGCTGATGTGGATATTCCACGACTTAAAAACGATGATTTTTTGATTGATGTTAAAAGATTGTCGTTTGGTGAAACTTCGGGCTTTGTGGTGAAACAGATTTCCACAAAATTGGCAATCACTGCCCATAGCACTGTTATTTCTGATTTAAAGGTGGAATTGCCACATACAGATTTGGCGTTAAATCAGCAAGTGTTCACTTACGATTCGCTCAAGCATATCGGTAATGCTGTGAAAACGGCTCCATTGAATATTTCACTGAAGGATGCAAAGATTAATTTGATTGACTTCAAGGCGTTTGTGCCAGCATTCTCTCATTTTGACGAGGATTTCAAATTGTCGTGCAGAATTAATGGCGATTTGGATAATCTTAAAGTGTCGCAGTTCAAACTCAATAACTATAGCGGAGACTTCAGTCTCGATATTAATGGCGTGGTTACCAATCTTAAAGACAAGGACAAACTCACCTTTAATGTGCCTCGTGTGAAATTGAGTGTCACGGGAAAAGAAATCAACAAGATTACTAACTATTTGGTGAAATTTAAGCCAAATGTGAATAGCATTATCAATAATCTTGGCGATTTCAAACTCGACGCTGCTGTGTCGGGTAGCGTTAAGCACATCAATTTTAATGGCAAATTCAGTTCTGCTGTTGGCGATATGGTTTTGAAAACCACACTCAACATGTCGAATGATAAGTTTGACATCGATGCAGATTTCAACACGCCTCAATTTAATGTTGGCAAACTGATTTCAAAGAGCGATTTGATTGGCTCGTTGTCTGCTGACGCGCATGTGAGGGCAAGAATCCACAAGAAAAAGATTGAGGATTTAGCCGTGAAGGGCGATATTAAATACATTGATTTCAAAGGTTACCGTTTCCAGAATATAGTGTCGGATATCGTGGGCGGAGCCAACAATTTCAAAGGCACTTTATCGGTTAACGACCCTAATGGCATGATTCATGCCACAGGCAATGTGCTGCTTAGTGGCGCGAAGTCAAAGTTTGAGGTGGATATGTCGGCTGCCAATGTGAATTTGGCAAAAATGAAGTTGTATAATGGCAATTTGAGTGAATTTTCATTTAACTTGCACGCTTCCATTGATGGCAACTCGCTCGACAATATCAATGGTTTTGCCACTTTAGACAACATTTCACTTACCGATGCTAAGGGCAAGTCGATGTCGTTTAACTCTATTTCGTTAACAGCCGACAACGTGTCGACTCCGCAAGTGGTGCGATTTGATTCCGATATTGTGAATGGTCAACTTTATGGTAAATTCGACTTCAAGACACTGGTTCCAGCCTTTAAGAATTTGGTTTCGCAGGTTCTTCCAAATCTTGTGGATCCAAACACGGTGAAACCGTTGAAAAAATCGAACAACGACTTCAAATTTAATCTCACTGTTCATCCGAGTGAGAAACTTGAGGAACTTTTGAAGTTGCCAGTGAAATTGCTCTATAAAGCGACTGTTGATGGTAATGTGAATATGAGCGAAAAGGATATTTTCGTGAATGTGAGCATTCCCTATATTCAGCAGGGCAAAAAACTGATTGAAGGAACGTCGCTTACTGCATATTACGACAGCACTTCAAATGCTTTTGTGACTAATGTGAAGACGCTATTCCCTTCAAAGGATAGTAAAATTGCTATTGACTTAAACGCTTTGGCTGCCAACGGACGCATCGACACGGATTTGGGTTGGAAATTCAACCGTGATAGAGATTTCCACGGCAATATTTTAACATCGGTGGTGTTGTCGAAAAACGAAGATAAGTCGATAGCCGTACATACCGACATCAATCCCTCGCAAGTGGTGGCGAACGATACGGTTTGGTATGTGAAGCAAGGCGCATTTGATTATACAAATGGCACTGTGACCATCGATGGCATTCATGTATTCAGGGAAGGGCAGTTTATCGACATTGAAGGCGCTGCTTCAAAAAATCCTGACGATGAAGTGAAACTGGAACTCAAAAACATCGACCTTGATTATATTTTTGAAACGCTGCATATCAATAATGTGGATTTTGGCGGTAAAGCCACTGGCGTGTTTTATGCAAGTGAAGTGTTTACTAAGTCACCAAAACTGCTGACACCTAATTTGCATGTCGATAATTTGCGTTACAACAAGGCAGATATGGGCGATGCTGATATTGAGAGTCATTGGAATAACGAGAATAAGGGCATAGCAATTAATGCTACCTTGTCGCAAAAGAATGGCCATCAATCATTCATCAACGGAGCCATTTTTCCGATGGCAGATTCGCTGTATCTCGACTTCAATGTTACTAAGGCAAATGTGAAATTTATGAAACCGTTTATGTCGGCGTTCACGAGTGATATTGATGGATACGCATCCGGTCATGCCGTGCTGTTCGGTAATTTCAAGACCATTGACCTGTATGGCGACATTTATGCAGAGGATTTGAAATTGAAATTGGATTTCTCTAATGTATATTACTACTGTACTGATTCAATTCACATGACGCCTGGCTTGATTCAATTCAGCGATGTGAAAATCAAAGACAGAGACGGACACAGTGGCAAACTTTCTGGTTGGGTAAAGCATGAGCAATTCCATAATGCGTCGTTCAACTTTGTAGTGACCGATGCAAAAGACTTGCTATGCTACGATACCAATGCCTCAAACAATCCTATTTGGTATGGCACTATTTACGGCAATGGCTCCGCATTTGTGGAGGGTGAGCCGGGATTTGTCAATATTAAAGTAAATATGGAGTCGGCACCACGAAGCAAATTCACATTTGTGATGTCGGATAATCAGGTGGCTAATGAGTATAAATTCATTACCTATCGTGATAGGAACGAACTTTATGGACCAAAAGATACGGTTCCCGAAATCGACACTATTCCCGAAATTGTGAAGCAGTTCACTCAAAAAATCAAGAAGGCAGATTCGTCCGACCCAACAAAATATCTGATTGACTTACAAGGCGACATCACGCCAGATTTGCAAATGTATTTGGTGATGGACCCTGTGGGTGGTGATAAGATTAAAGCCACTGGTAGGGGCAATTTGCAAATGAAGTACGACAACACGGATGAGAAGTTGGAAATGTATGGCAAATATTCTTTGGAAAAAGGCACCTACAACTTCACACTTCAAGATATCATTGTAAAAGATTTTACGATTAAGGACGGTAGCACGATTTCATTCCAAGGCGACCCATATAATGCTTCCCTCGATATTCAAGCCATCTATTCGCTGAATGCCAACATTCGCGACCTTGATGAGAGTTTTGCTGATGATAGGGAACTGAATCGAACCAGTGTGCCTGTTCATGCGCTGCTGAAAGCAAATGGCGTGATTAGCCACCCCGACATCTCATTCGACTTGGAATTCCCAACGCTTACTTCTGAGGCGTATAGAAAAATCAAGAGTATTGTCAGCACCGACGACATGATGAACCGACAAATCATATATCTGCTTGCGCTGAATAGATTCTATACCCCAGAGTATATGAATGGCACAAATAAGAACAATGAATGGACATCAATTGCTTCGTCCACCATTTCTTCACAATTGAGTAGTTTGTTGGGGCAGCTGAATGAAAATTGGACTATCGCCCCTAATTTCCGCACTAACAAGGGCGACTTCACCGACACGGAATTTGACTTGGCGTTGTCGAGCCAGTTGTTGAACAACCGATTGCGCTTTAATGGTAATTTCGGTTATCGCGACAATACCTATAACACTAAAAACTCCAACTTCATTGGTGATTTCGACTTGGAATATCTCTTGAACGCGAAGGGTTCATGGTTGCTTAAAGCATATAATCACTTCAACGACCAAAACCTCTATTCAAGAAATGCGATGACCACACAAGGGGTGGGTATTGTGTTCAAGCACGACTTTGACAACTTGTTTGATTTCCTACATAGGAAGAAACAAAAAAGAAACTTACAACAGGATTCGGTGTCGGCAAAACCCATTGTCGGTTCTGATTCTGTGACTGTGAAATGATTCGTAGGTATTTTGTCATATTGATTATGCTGCTAAGTTTTGGTTCCACTTTTCTTAAAGCAGAGCCAAGAATTAATCTAAAGAATAAGATTCAGCAGATTAAACTGAAAATGGCTGAGCCCTTCGACACAACTCGCGACAGCACCTATTGGAAACGCGCTCTACAGCATGGAAAAGTTGATATGAACGACACCACTATCATTTATCCATCGTTTCTTGATTTCTGCGTGAAGGTGTATCGTTGGGGTGACCATACATTTAACGGCTACGACTCCACCTATGTGGTGAGCACAGGCAAGAACTGGAAATTGATGCTCAAAAACAACAACTGGCTAAGTTCGTGCATCGGCCATATTTCGGAAGACAGAATGCCGGTGGGCATGTATTCTAATATGACCTCGTCGTTTGGTGCCCAATTGTCGTTTATGGCTGTGAGTGTGAGTTATATGATGAACATCAACGACTTGATTTCGGGTAATAAGGTGAAGAATAAAAAGTTTGATTTTTCATTCACATGCTCCCGACTCTATTTAAGTCTCTACAACTATAAGGGTGATTACCCATACTATATTCATAGATTTGGTGATATCCCTCATCAAGACATTAGAGGCTATAAATTCAAGGGAGTGTCAAGCACATTGAAAGGTACGAATTTATACTATATATTCAACAACAGGCATTATTCCCAAGCGGCGGCATATTGTTTCTCGAAATATCAACGAAAAAGTTCGGGCTCGTTTATTGCAGGGATTCATATTTTCAACGAAGATGTGACCATGAACTTTAACGACTTGAGAGAGCATTTCCCCAACGAAAAAATATGTGATGATTTGTCATATAAATATAAAGGTTATAGCGCACTTTTCGGATATGGCTACAACTGGGTGTTAGGTCGAAATTGGCTCTTCAACATCACTGCCGTGCCGGGGTTTGGCTATCGCCGTTCAACACCGGGTTCGCCTGATGGTGAATTTGATTTCTGGTCGTGCGATTATCGTGCGAAAATGGGATTGGTGCTGAATAGAAAAAGGTTTTTTTATGGGTTGCATCTTTTCACAGAGGGGCATTGGTATTTAACTAAGCACAATAGCGTGTTTAATGCCAACCACGACTTGAATGCAATCGTAGGTTTTAGATTTTAAATCTTCAAAAAGATATGAGTACAATTATTCTTGGAATTGAATCATCTTGTGACGACACTTCTGCTGCAATCATCGTTGATGGCGTATTGAAATCAAATGTGATTGCCAGTCAGAAAGTTCATGAAAATTATGGTGGCGTAGTTCCTGAATTGGCTTCACGCGCGCACCAGCAAAACATTGTGCCAGTGGTGAGCGAAGCCATTCGCCAAGCAGGAATTAATAAATCCGACATCAATGCCATAGCGTTCACTCGCGGACCAGGCTTGCCAGGCTCGCTCCATGTGGGCACTTCGTTCTCTAAAGGATTGGCATTGGGCTTAGATATTCCATTGGTGGATGTGAACCACTTGCACGGTCATGTGCTTTCGCATTTTATTAAAGACGACGAAAACACCGAGGTGCCAGAGTTTCCATTCCTCTGTTTGCTGATTTCGGGTGGCAATTCACAAATTGTGAAAGTTACTTCTTATTCAGAAATGGAGATTTTGGGCCAAACCATTGATGATGCCGCTGGTGAGGCTTTTGACAAGTGCGCAAAGTCTATGGGCTTGCCTTATCCGGGCGGTCCTATCATTGATAGAATGGCTCACGAAGGCGATGCCACTAAATTCAAATTTTCAAAGCCACACATTCCTGGCTATAACTACAGTTTCAGTGGTTTAAAAACCTCGTTCCTCTACACCCTCCGTGATGAAATGAAGTTGAACCCTAACTTTATCGAGGAAAACAAGAACGACTTGGCTGCTTCGCTTCAAAAGACCATCATCGATACTTTGATGGATAAATTCTCGAAAGCGATTAAGGACACAGGCATTAAAACCATCGCCATTGCAGGAGGTGTTTCGGCAAACTCAGGTATTCGCGATGCCGTTCAGGAGTACGCTGACCGCCGCCATATCAAGGCGTTTATTCCTAAGCGCTCTTATACCACCGACAATGCTGCAATGATTGCCGTGGCTGGTTATTATAAATATTTGGATAAGAAGTTCTGTGATATTACAGAACCTCCTTTTGCAAGAGTAACAATCTAAAAAGATTCAGCAAAATGAAGTATTCAATTATCGCCATTGGTGACGAACTTTTGATTGGGCAGGTTACCGACACTAATTCTGGATGGATTGCCCGTGAAATGTCGGTTTATGGTTGGGAATTGCAGAAAGTGCAAGTGGTTCCCGATAATGCCGATGCGATTAAAAAGGCAATAGATATTGCTTTTGAGGAATGCGATGTGGTGTTGGCTACTGGTGGACTTGGTCCCACAAAAGACGACATTACCAAAACTACGCTTTGTGACTATTTCGGAGGCGAACTGATTTTTGACGATGCCACTTTGGCGAATGTGCTTGAAGTGGTGGAAAAGCGTCATCTCAAACTCAACGAATACACCCGAAATCAAGCCTATGTGCCAAGCAGTTGCGAAGTGGTGCAAAACGAAGTGGGAACAGCACCTATCCTGTGGTTTGAAAAGGACGAAAAGGTGTTGGTGTCGATGCCTGGTGTTCCGTTTGAAATGCAACACATGATGAAGAAGGTGCTGATTCCGAAACTTGTTAAGAAAACTCACGACAATATGCACCTTCAGTATCGCACCTTTATCGTGATTGATATTATAGAATCACTGCTTGCTATGCAGCTCGATGATTTTGAGAAGGAATTGCCCGAATACATGCACCTTGCATATTTGCCCACACCTGGATTAATTCGCCTGCGATTGACTGGCGCATGTGAAGATGAAAGTCATCTTTCGGCTAATATGGATAAGTTCTCGGCAAAGTTGCACGCACTCGTTGGCGATAAGATTATTTGCGATGAAGATATGCCTCTTGCCCAAATTCTCGGCAAAAAACTTTTAGAGAAAGGTATGACTGTAGCCTCTGCAGAAAGTTGCACAGGTGGTAATATCGCACATGAAATTACCCGAATTGCTGGTAGTAGCAGTTATTTTAAAGGTTCTGTGGTTTCGTATGCCAATGAGGTGAAAATCAATGTGCTGAATGTTTCGTCAACAGATATTGATGTGCATGGTGTGGTGAGCGAACCTGTGGTGCAGCAGATGGTGAGTGGTGTGTGCAAAGTCATGAACACCGATTGCGCTATTTCCACAAGTGGCATAGCTGGTCCTGGTGGCGCAGAACCAGGGAAACCTGTTGGCACAGTATGGATTGCAGCAAAAGCAGCCGACAATGTGGTGAGCCAATGTTTCCATTTTCCCGGTGATAGAGAGCGCGTAATCAACAGAGCTACGAACGAAGGTATAAAAATGTTGTTGAAACTACTTAACGATTAAGTGTATGCAAGATATTAATAATGGCATTATCAAGGTTGTTCGCTCGCTTGCTGTAAAGAAATACAGAGACGATGAACGACTTTTTGTGGCAGAAGGCACCAAATGTGTGCGCGACACTTGGGATTATTTTAACTGCAAATGGCTGATTTGCACCCGAGCATGGCACGACAGGTTGGCAAATGCCACGATGCACGACAAAATTGTGTTGGCTAATAACCAGCAGATGGCTAAAATGTCGCAGTTTTCCACTCCAAGCGATGTGATTGCCGTGTATGAAATGCCAGAAAAAGAGATTGATGAAAAAGAGGTGAGAGATGGTCTCAACATTGTGCTTGATAATGTTCAAGACCCAGGAAACCTCGGTACAATCATTCGTTTGGCTGATTGGTATGGCATCAAGAATATTTTCGCAAGCATTGGCACTGTGGATGTGTATAACCACAAAGTGGTGCAAGCCACAATGGGGGCTATTTCACGCGTGAAAGTGCACTATTGCGATGTGCCTAATTTGCTTGAAGAATACAATGATTTGCCAGTGTGGGGCACATTCCTTGATGGCGATAATATCTATCAAAGCGAATTGGACAACAAGGGCTTTGTGGTGTTTGGTAACGAGGGTCAAGGTATTGGTCAGAAAGTGTCTAAATTGGTGACCAAGCGCTTGCTTATTCCATCGTGGAACAGTGGCGAAACGAGCGAATCGCTTAATGTGGGCGTGGCAACTGCTGTTGTAATCAGTGAATTCCGTCGTTCGGTTTTAAAAAATAAGTAATTATGGCTAAACAGGTTAAATCGGCATTCTTTTGCAAAAATTGCGGTGCTGAATCATCGAAATGGGTGGGTAAATGCCCCTCCTGCGGTGAATGGAACACCTATGTTGAAGAAATCATAACCCCTAAAGGAAAAAATGAAGTTCTCGGTACTGGGGCTGGCAAAAAGGTGCTGACACCTGTGAAAATCAGCCAAATTAAATCGGAAGAATATCCCCGAATCAAATTGCCAAGTAACGAACTGAACCGTGTGCTTGGTGGTGGTTTGGTACCTGGTTCCATTATACTTTTGGGTGGTGAGCCCGGCATTGGTAAATCCACCTTAGTTTTGCAAAATGTGCTACGTATTCGTTCAAGAAAAGTGCTTTACGTTTCGGGCGAGGAAAGTGCACAGCAATTAAGAATGAGGGCTGATAGAATAGCTGGCGGAAAAATGGATTGCGAGTGTTTCCTCCTTTGTGAAACTTCGCTTGAAAACATTTTCACATGCCTGAAAAATGACAAGCCTGATTTACTGATTGTAGATTCTATTCAGACCATAGCGAGCGACTTGCTTGAGTCGGCAGCCGGCAGTGTCAGTCAAGTGAGAGAATGTGCTGCTGCATTCTTGAGATATGCCAAAGAAACCAACACACCTGTGATTTTGATTGGTCACATCAATAAAGAGGGAAGTATTGCAGGACCAAAGGTGCTTGAGCACATTGTCGATGCCGTGATACAGTTTGAGGGCGACCGACATTATCTGTATCGCATACTTCGTGGTATTAAAAACCGCTTTGGCAATACAAGTGAAATCGGTATCTACGAAATGAAGGAAGATGGTCTGAAGGAAGTGACCAATCCAAGTATGATGCTGCTCAATGAGAATGATGAGGCTCTTTCTGGCTCTGCTATCGGTGTTACAGTTGATGGTGCACGTCCATTTTTGATTGATACGCAAGCGCTTGTCAGCACAGCTGCATACGGTACGGCACAGCGTTCGGTCACAGGTTTTGACCCTCGACGAATGAATATGCTGTTGGCAGTATTGGAAAAGAGAGTTGGATTTAAACTCGCTCAAAAAGACGTGTTCTTGAATATTGCAGGTGGACTGAAAGTCAATGATCCTGCTTTAGACTTGGCGGTGGTTTGCGCCATATTATCAAGCAATTTCGACACGCCTATTGCGAAAGATGTTTGTTTTGCTGGCGAGGTTGGACTTTCTGGCGAAATTCGTCAAATCACACGAATTGACCAGCGCATTTCCGAAGCACAAAAAATGGGCTTTAAAACCATTCTCGTGCCTAAAAGCAATATGAAAGGAGTGGCTAACAACGATAAAATCCGCATCTTGGAAGTGGGTAGGGTAGAAGAAGCCTTCAAGTTTATTTTTGGTTGATGTTAATGACTGTTAAATGCGTGTTTGCGTTTAAACTTTTATTAGTTTTGTTAGTCATAAAAGTGAAAATAAAACAAATACAACTGTAAAGCTTCAAACATACTAACTTTTTTCAGTAAAATCTATAATCCATCTGCTGTTAAGCATTCTGGGATTTGACAAAAAATAAACACCAAGCACAAATTCAGTTCTTGGTGTTTATTTTATTTTTGGTTGTTTAGTTTCGCTTCATCTTCTTCTGTCCACAACGGATTTTCATCGTCCCAATCATCAAATCCAAAATATGCTTCCTCGGTGAATTCTTTCATTTCGCGACCATCTTTCTTCGTTGGTCGTCCCAGACCTTTCTGCCGCTTTACAAATCCACTGATTCTTGCCATTTCCAATAATTCGTATTGGTCAGGAGTTGTGATATTTTTCAGATAGTTCGGAACGAGTTTTGCGCCCACTCGGTTGTTGAGCAATGCCAAAACTTCAAAAGTAAAGGTGATGGGTGGCTTTTTAACGGAAATCTTTTCGCCCACCTTCACAACTCGCGAAGGCTTCACGTTCATTCCGTCGATAGTCACGCGCCCCAATTTGCAGGCATCGGTGGCAATGGTTCGGGTTTTGAAAACTCGTGTAGCCCACAACCATTTGTCGATTCTTACTTCACTCATTACTTGTTGTTGAAATTTGTCATTGCAAAACTCAACCCTGAAAGGCAAAACGCTTTGATTGCCTCGATAGCAACTTCGGTGCGCTCTGGCAAAATCTGCAAATCTTCATCCGAAGGATGTCCAAGCACATAGTCAACTTGCATGCCTTTTGGGAAATCCGAACCTACACCAAACCGGAGTCGGGTATAGTTGGTCGACTGCACGCATTGGGCTATGCTTTTCAAACCATTGTGTCCACCGTCGGCACCCTTTCCTCTAAGACGAATTGTGCCGAATGGCAAAGCAATGTCGTCGACGATAATAAGCACATTTTCCAGGCTGATGTTTTCTTTCTGCATCCAATAGCGAACAGCCTCACCACTCAAATTCATATAGGTGGAAGGCTTGAGTAAAACGAGTTGCTTGTTTTTCAATCTCATTTGAGCCACATCACCGTAACGCTGAGTAGTGAAAGAAATATTGGATGCCTTAGCGAAGGCATCCAATATTGTAAATCCTATGTTGTGGCGGGTTCCTTGGTACTCTGCACCAATGTTACCCAATCCAACAATTAGATACTTCATCAAAGGCAGTTTGATTATTCTGCGTCTTCAGTTTGAGCCTTAGCTGCTGAACCACGAGTAGCACGAACACCAGCAATCACGAGGTCCTTAGCGCTTACGAGTTCAAAGTTGTCGAACTGGAGTTTGCCAACCTTGATTGATTGACCGATGTTGATGTCGGTAACATCGAGAACCAAACGTTCAGGAATGTTGTTGTAGAGACCTTTAACCTTAACCTTCTTAAGGTTGAGATACAACTTACCACCAGCCTTAACACCGACTGCGTGACCATCAAGCTTAATAGGAACTTCCATAACAACAGGTTTGTTGTCGTAAACTTGGAGAAGGTCGATGTGGAGAATTTCGTCAGTGAGTGGGTGGAATTGAATATCCTTGAGAACAGCCTTGCAAGCAGTACCGTTAATGTTCAATTCGATTACGTAAATCTCTGGAGTGTAGATGAGTTTTCTTACATCTGCCTTTGTAACGGTGAGGTCGGTAGTGATAACACCCTTACCTTCGTTAGTGGTTAAAACTGCTTTTTGACCAGCTTCAAGCTTTTCGTTGCAAATCCATTCACCAGCTTCGTTCTTAGCGAATTGGATGAGCTTACCACCGTTGAGTACTACAGGAATTTTGTTTTCCTTACGGATAGCCTTAGCGGCTTTCTTGCCAAGGTCAGTTCTTGGCTCTGCGTTTAATTGAAAAGTTTTCATTTTAAAAAATTGTGTTACTAAAAATTAAGATGCTTCTTAATTTCCCATCACACGGGACTTAAAAGCGGTGCAAAATTACTGCTTTTTTTTAAAATATGCAAAATATCAGGTTATTATCTTCTGCAAAACTCAATGAATCTACAATACTTACATTCTGCTTTCTTATCATTTTCGCATTGCGTGAATGGCACTTTTTTATCAAAGAAATCATTAATCACACCTGCCATTTCTGCAAGAAATTCATTGTAGATGCCAGAGTTCTCATCACTGAATAGGTTTGTAATCATATTTTTATCGTGGGTGATGCCCGATGTACCCATATCCTTAATTTTGTAGATGATGGGTTGAAGCCCCACGCTCACATCAAAGTTGGTAATTTTAGCGTCGCTTTTCAGCGCATAGCAGTAGAGGAATAGCTGCATAATAGCCAAATAATGTCCACTATCTTTATTCGAAACCACATCGCCGATGTTTTTGAATTTCACATTGTCTTTGCCGGTTTTGTAGTCGATAATTCGCAGTTCACCCTTATCGTTGATTCGGTCGATACGGTCAACTTTATAAGTGAAATTAAATGTGTTGTTGCCTATAGTCAAACTCACCTCGTGCGGAATTTCACACTCGTAAATTGCCAAGAAATCCTCATCATTTTCCAGCAGTCCCATATCGTATTCAAGCACCTGTTCTGCATAATAGTGAAGTGCTTTCATTGTGATAGCCGTTTCGCCGATAAGTTCCTCATCAAGGTTTTCCTTGTGCAGATATGTCTTGTTGACTTGTCTAATCAGTTCACGCTCCAGTTTTTTATCTTTGAAATCTTTTATTTGCTTTTTCGTCACAATGTTCTTTTTGCCTTCTTCTGGATAGTAGAACGCTTGGAGTGTGTCGTGAACGATTGTACCGAATGTGGCATAGTCCATGAATTGAGATTCCTCATTTTCATCGTCTAACCCCTCGATATGGTTGAGGTAGAATTTCAGCGGACACTTGATAAGTGTCTTGATTGAACTTGCCGACAATTTTTTCCTTGATGCGTCATCAATTGTGTATCTCTTGATTTTTTTGAGAATTTCGTCGGTCTTTTCCACTGATATGGTCAAAGGTGATTCTGGCCTAACCTGTAAATTGATGTTATGGAAGTGCATGTGGCACCCATACACTTTTTCAAGTTGGCTGATAAATCGTGAATATTCACTGCTACCAATTCCTGTAGAACTTGTGTCGTAAATCAGAAACAGGTTTTTTGCCCTTGTGATTAATCTGTAGAAGTAATATGCGCTCATTGACTCTTGCTCGTCGATTGTTGACATCAAATAGTAGCGGCGCATGTTGGGTGGAATGAACGAACTTTTGAAGAACTTTCGTGGGAACACTCGTTCGTTCATCGACAAAATGATTAGATTGTCGAAGTCAAGGTTACGCGTTTCAAGCATACCCATAATTTGCAAGCCCGATAGTGGCTCACCCTCAAAAGGCACGGTATAAAGCGAAGCCAACTTGTCGAACAGGTAGAAAACCGACGATTCGCACATCGGTATTCCGTAGCCTTGGATTAATGCTTTCGTTTCGTTTAATATGTCGATATATTGTAGTGCGAAAGTGCTTTGAAGCGAGAGTTGAGTGGTGCCGTCCTCTTCCACATGGTTTGCGTAATGGCTGTTGATGTCGTTACACAGGCTGATTAATCTGTTGATAAACTGTATAACTTCATTCTTATCCTTCGTGTCGCTGATGGTGGTGAAAATGGTGCCTAATTTCGTTTGGCGTAAATATTCTTCGCCGACGTAAAAATCGTTGCTGAGGTTGATGTAATTATTGATTTCGGTCACATCTTTAGGGTAAAGCGACTTGATGATGGGGTGCGACAAAATCTCCTTTACAAATTCCTTTAAGAATTTGAAATGTTCCTCACCACCTGGTCGGTACGCATTTTTGTGTACCTTAGATATGTTGCGGATAAGCGATGATATGTCGCTGTTGCGAAGCGACAAGCCCAGTGTGGCATTGATATTTTTGATGTTGGCAGGGACGGAATTTGTGAGGTTTGTGAACAATCCTTCGTCAGGAAGTACGATTGCCGTGTCGATTCCGTTGTTGCGGTCTTTCACTTCGCCGTCTTGAATGAGTTTTTCCACCAAAGTGAAAGCGTATTTCGTTTGCCCGATATGCGAGGGAATGCCCACCACATTGATATTCTTGGGAAAATCGCTGATGTTTTCGAGTTTGAACGATGATTTATATCTATTGGAGAGCAGCGCAAGATGCCTATGCCCTTTGTTGGCAGAATTTTTGAGCGCTGGCGATGCGTCGTCCCAATGAAATTCGGCTATTCCTTTTTTCTTGAATGAGTCGAAAATCATCATTTCGCTGGTTGAAAGCAAGTTGAAGCCCACGAATACGTATTTCTCAAATGGGAAGTCCTCAATCGCATGGTCTTTTAATTTGAGCACAAACTCACGGAGCATTTTGCCTGTGTATGTCAAATTCTTCTGCTCCAGCAGTTCATTGTATTTCTGATAAAGAGGATAGAGAATTTTCCAGAGGCTGGTGAACTTTTCTGTCACTTGCTTTTCCTGTTGTGGATTTAGGTTTTTCCAGAACGTCTCACCGTCGGAATCCTCAAGTTTCATGTTTAAATATCTTCTGAGTTCAGCTTTAAGCTCATCAGGAAGATAATCGGTGGAAATTTCTTTCCAGTCAGATATGTTGCTGAACAGTTGCTTTGCATCGACCATATATTGGTCAACGTCGTTGAAGTCTGTCACTAATATGTTGCCCCAGTGTATGAATTTGTCGAACTCGTAATCCTTGTTCTTGGTCACTTCGCAATATGCCAAGTATAGGTTGAAAATAAGTTCGGTGGGAGTAGCTAATGTGTAATCGGAATTGTCGTCAACAAAATCCGAAATTGTGGTCACGTTGGGGTGCATACAGTTTTTGCTGCTACATTCCTCAAAATATTTCAAAAAGAATTGCCCACTTCTTCGGTTTGGAAATACAAAGCAAAAATCGTCAACATTGTCAAATGATGCTGAGTAATGCTGTGCAATTTGCTTCAAAAATGGCGTGCGTGTGTTGTCGTGTTCAGGTTTGTTCATGATGTGGGGAGTTTTAAACTTTGATTAAAATTGTTATTTTGATTGCCATATCAAACAGCACGAGTTTGATATTGCCATTCATTTTAATATCTTTTTCGGCAGTATCAAATTCGTTGATGAGTTTTTCTACATTATATTCGTTGATATAGGGCGCAAACTTGATGCTGAACGTTTTTTCTTCAGCCGTTTGGTAGTTCAGTTCGGGGCGATGCAGATTGTAAATGAAGTTTTCTCGCACCATTCGTGAGGCATAGTTCAGAAATCTTCTTGCTTTTTCTCGCTTGTAGTCGGCGATATGCTCACTCCACACTTTCAGTTCCTTCAGATTTCGAATGTATGCCATTCGCATCAGTTGCATGAAGTCTTGGTGAAACTGCTTGGTTTCGCTATCAAGTTCCATATTGCGCTCGGCTTGCGCTATATCGCCATCGGCGGCCACGGCAGCCAATCTTGCCGATTCGGGGTCGGCATTGAATCGGCGGCAGATGTATGAAGTGATGTCGGCTGTAGATGGACGCTTCAACTCGATGCGCTGTGTGCGTGAGAAAATGGTCTTTAGTATTGACTTTTCATCATCGCTTACGAGAATGAATTTGGTGTCGTCGCTTGGCTCTTCAATGAGTTTGAGCAACTTGTTGGCGCATGATTCGTGCATCTTTTCTGGAAGCCACATAATCAGCACTTTGTATTTCGATGTGTAGGCAGCCAAGCTCAAATCGCGAATGATTCGGTCGCTTTCTGATTGGTAAATGATGGGTTGGGCATTCTCTTTCGACAAATATTTCGTCCATTTTTGGAAATCCTCAACCTCGTTCTCATTCAGAAATTCCTTCCACTCGTTGATGAAGTCGTTGCTGGTTGGATTCTCACCAATCTTCACAATCGGATATGAATAGTAAGTGTCGGCGTGGTTGAATGACTGATGCTGTAGGCATGAGGGACATGTGCCGCAGGGTTCGCCATCGATGCGGTTGGTGCATTGAAGATACTGTGCGGCTGCTCTCGCTAACGACAGTTTTGGGATTCCCGGCAACCCGTGAATGAGTAGGGCGTGTGGGAATTTATCGCTGTCAATCATTTGGCGGATTCTCTCCTTTGCTGAATTGTTGCCTATAATATCGCTAAATTTCATATTCCGTCGTTCGTTATTTTACTATTCAGGATTGATGTGTTTGTTTATTCTGTAAAGTTACAAAAATTATCCCACCCAATAAATGAGTTTTTGCACATAGTTCATAAAAAAGGTCAATGCCCATAGTTGAGCATTGACCGAAATGTATTTTGTGAAACGATTATTCGTCGTCTTTACTTGCTTCCAAGTATTCCTTGTGGAGTTTTTCTTGGATATCTGTTGGAACGAGTTCGTAACTTGCAAACTTCATGGTGAATGATGCGCGTCCACCAGTGATTGAGCTCAATGCGGTAGAGTAGCTTGCCATTTCCTTCAATGGAACCTTGGCGTTGATCTTTTGCAGACCGTTGGCTTCTTCCATACCCATGATGATAGCGCGGCGGCCTTGGAGGTCACTCATTACGTCACCCATGCAGTCGGCTGGCATCAGCACTTCAGCATCGTAAACTGGTTCAAGCACCTTAGGACTTGCAGCGTTGAATGCTTCGCTGAATGCGTGGCGAGCTGCCAGACGGAATGAGATTTCATTACTATCCACTGGGTGCATCTTACCATCGTAGATGCAAACGCGAACGTCGCGAGCGTAAGAACCGGTCACAGGACCTTGTTCCATGCGGTCCATAATACCCTTCACGATTGCAGGGATAAAGCGAGCGTCGATAGCACCACCAACGATACAGTTGTAGATTACAATCTTGCCACCCCATTCGAGAGCGATTTCCTGTTTGTCTTTCACGCTCATCTTGAATTCCTGGTTGCCGAACTTGTAAGTTCCAGGTTCTTCCATTCCTTCTTTGTAGGCTTCTACGATCAGGTGAACTTCACCGAATTGACCAGAACCACCAGATTGCTTTTTGTGACGATAGTCGGCGCGAGCCACCTTTGTGATGGTTTCACGATAAGGAATCTTTGGTTCGAGATATTCAATCTGTACCTTTTCGTTGTTTTCAATACGCCATTTCAAAGTGCGGAGGTGGAATTCACCTTGACCAGAAACGATAGTTTGCTTCAATTCTTTAGATTGCTCAATCTTCCAAGTTGGGTCTTCTTCGTGCATACGGTTAAGAATGGCACCCAATTTTTCAATTTCGCTTTCGTTTACAGGACGGATAGCACGTTGATATTTTGGAGCTGGATATTTGATGAAATCAAATCTGTATTCCACACCCTTGTCGTTAAGTGTGTTGCCTGTTCTTACATCTTTCAGTTTCACTGCAGCACCAATATCACCTGCTTCGAGGGCTTCTACTGGAGTCTTGATTTGACCGCAAACCACAGAAATCTGTGCGAGGCGTTCCTTTGAACCGCGGTCCACGTTGTTCAAGTCCATACCGGCCTTGAGTGTGCCCGACATCACCTTGAAATAAGAAACTTCACCAATGTGTGGCTCAACAGTGGTCTTGAAGAAGAACACGCTGAGTGGACCATTTGCATCAGGCTTGATTTCTACGCCTTCGGTATTCACTGGCGCTTTAACTTCGTTAACGAATGGCACAACGTTGCCAAGGAATTCCATCATGCGGCGAACACCCATATCTTTCAGTGCGCTTACGCAGAACACTGGGCAAATGCTACGGTCGGTAAGACCCTTGCGGATACCTTCACGCATTTCGTCTTCGCTGAGTGCGCCTTGCTCGAAGAATTTGTCCATAAGGGTTTCGTCGTTTTCTGCTGCCATTTCCACCAATGCTTGGTTCATTTCTGCTGCGCGGTCTTGATATTCAGGAGCGATGTCGGTGATTGTTGGAGCGCCACCTTCTGGACCCCAAGTGAGTTGCTTCATGATGAGCACGTCAACGATAGAGTTGAAGTCAGGACCTGTAGCCACTGGGAATTGGATAGGAACCACCTTGTTGCCGAAAGCCTCTTTAAGTTGGTTGATCAGATTGTCGTAGTCAACGTTTTCTGCGTCCATCTTGTTGAGGGCGAAAATCACAGGCTTGTTGATTTTTGCGGCTGTTCTGTAGATATTTTGAGTGCCAACCTCAACGCCATATTGGCTGTTTACAACGATAACGCCGGCATCAGTAATGTTAAGTGCTGTCACAGCATTTCCCACGAAGTCGTCCATGCCTGGGCAGTCAATAACATTCAATTTCTTGTTGTTGAACTCAGCATAGAATACTGTTGAGAAAACAGAATAGCCATATTCTTTTTCCACAGGGAAATAGTCGCAAACGGTATTGTTGTTGGCAATAGAGCCGCGACGGTTGATTACTCCACACTCGTAAAGCATAGACTCGGCGAGTGTGGTTTTTCCAGAGCCTTTGCTACCAAGAAGTGAGATGTTTTTAATCTCATTAGTTTTATAAACCTTCATGTATTAGTGAATTAAATTTGTTAATGTATTACTTAGTTTTGGTCAACATTGAAAGATATTCATCAAAAATGCCTCTTCCAATGTTTTCAGTTACAAATATAGTGTTTTTCTAATAATAATCTAAATATTTTGCCAAAAAAATCACTCAAGAAGCAATCTAATGCGTCAATCTTTTACTATCTTTGTGATATATGGCAGGTTTATACATACATATTCCATTTTGTGAATCGAAGTGCATCTATTGCGATTTTTATTCTATGGCGAATAATAATCACTTGATTGATAAATATATAGACGCGTTGCTCATTGAGGCTGCTCTGCGAAAAAATGAATTAAACTCTGAAACCATCACCACTGTTTACCTCGGTGGTGGCACTCCGTCGCTTCTCTCAATCACGCAATTATCAAAATTAGTGAATGGATTGAAAAAAGTGTTTGATTTTTCCGATTTAGAGGAATTTACGATTGAAGTGAACCCCGATGATGTTATGGCTGATTACATCCAGCAGGCAAAATCGCTTGGCATAAATCGTATAAGTATAGGTGTTCAGAGTTTTAGTGATGAGGATTTGCGCTTTATCAATCGTCGCCATACAGCAAAGCAGGCTACCGATGCTATTCATATAATAAAGAAAGCAGGAATCGATAATATCAGTATCGACCTGATATATGGTATACCTGGGCAGAATATTGAAATATGGAAAAATAATGTAGATACTACCATTTCGCTATCGGTGCAGCATATTTCTGCCTATACATTAATGTATGAGGAAGGCACTCGGCTCTCGGTGATGCGTTCGCTGGGTAAAATTACTGAGGTGGACGATGATGTGGTGACTGCTATGTATGATTATTTGGTGGCGCAACTTAAATCAAACGGCTATACACATTATGAGATATCCAACTTCGCTTTGCCGGGCTTTCACTCGCGCCACAACTCCAGTTATTGGAATCTCACCCCATATTTGGGATTAGGTGTGGCGGCTCACAGTTTTGATGGCACAGTACGGCGATTTAATCCCTCAAACCTTAAAAAGTATCTTGATACACTGGGCGAAGGAAAACTTTGCGTTGAGGTGGAGAATATCACCAAAGCGGAAAGATATGATGAGTATGTGATGCTCCGATTAAGAACTGCCGACGGAATCGACGCTGATGAGTTGATGCATCGCTTTGGTGAGGAATATTACCAATTCTTCATCGAGAAAGCCAAACCGCTGGTCAGCGAAGGCTCTTTAATTAATGAGAATGGACGATACTATATTCCAGAAAACCACATCATGATTTCCGACAACATCACTTGCGATTTGCTGTGGGACGATTAAACCAAAATCGGCCGATTCGGGTTAAACTGTTATTCGTGGTGATATGGCTCGTGGTTGATGATGGTGTAGGCGCGATATAATTGCTCTGTAAAAATCAGGCGAATCATTTCGTGATTGAATGTCATTTTTGAGAATGATATTTTATCGTTTGCTCGGTCGTACACCTCTTGTGAAAATCCGTATGGTCCTCCAATCACAAACACCACTTTCTTGGCTCCGCTTAACATTCGCTTTTGAATGTAACTTGAATATTGAATTGATGTGTATTCTTTGCCGTGCTCATCAAGCAGCACCACAAAATCTGATTTGTCGAGTAGCGAGAGAATTTTTGCGCCTTCAGTTCGCTTTTGTTGGTCCTCTGAAATGTTTTTGGTGTTTTTAATGTCGTCGATATATTTGATTTCAAAAGGCACATAGTGCTTGAGGCGTTTGATGTATTCATCAATGCCTTGTTTCAAATAGCCGATTGAGGTTTTCCCGATTACTGCGAGTTCGATTTTCATTTTCTCGAATTATGATTTGAGCATTTTTTCAATGGTGAAATCCTTGAAATCAGGAATAATCAGTTTTGCATCACCGAGCACGTTGGCAGGATTGGTTGTGGATAGCGCAATCACATGTCCACCCGAAGCGAGAGCGGCTTTGAGTCCATTGATAGAGTCCTCAAAAATATAGCAGTTTTTGATGTCAATGTCCAATAGTTTTGCACCGAGCAAGAAGCAGTCGGGTGCAGGTTTTGCATTTTCCACCATTTCGCCCACAATCACGGCTTTGAAATAGCCACGAAATTCGGGGTGCTGCTCATACACGGCATTCATCTTTTCCTGGTCGCTACTGGTAACAATGCACATAGGAATACTAGCATCGTAAAGAGCCTTTACCCATTCAATAGCGTATGGGAAATAGCGATACTGCATGGCTTTTTGAAAATCATTAAGAATTTCAATAATTTTAGCATGGTTTTCTTTTGGGAAATAACGGTTGAGAATGTCTTCCAGACAGCAACCTTTGATCACTTTGCTGAAATCTTTCACGCCTGTCGGAAATTTTTCTTCAATTTGATCCCAAAATTCTGTATAAATACCCTCGGTATCAAGAATTACACCATCTAAATCAAAAAGTACACCTATATTATTGTTTTGCATATTCACTATATTCATTGTCGTTTATAGTGCAAAATTACGCTATTTTCATTATTAATCACTAATTTTGCACAAAATTAAATGTGTTATGATTGAAGAACTACAAATAAGAGTATCACCCAAAGTGGCGTATTACAATGAGGAAATCGTTCATTTCATTGCGAGTGAGCGTCATATTAGCCACACCCGAATCAAAGGCGTAAGAATCCTTAAACGCTCAATCGACGCGCGTAAGCAGCGTGTGATGGTGAATCTTAAAGTGCGTGCTTATATTGATGAGCCTGTCAACAATTCACATTTAATACCGCCTATTGAATATAAGAAAGTGGATGGCGCCCGTCAGGCTATTGTGGTGGGTGCAGGTCCTGGTGGTTTGTTTGCCGCTCTTCGTTTGATAGAATTGGGTATTAAGCCAATTTTGCTCGAACGAGGAAAAAATGTGGTTGACCGTCGTGTGGATATTGCTAAAATATCTCGCGAGGGCATTATCGACCCTAACAGTAACTACAGTTTCGGTGAAGGTGGTGCAGGTGCATATAGCGATGGTAAGTTATACACCCGAAGTAAAAAGCGTGGCTCTGTGGATAGGATTTTGGGCATCTTGCACCAGCACGGGGCATCGGAGAATATTTTGATTGATGCACACCCTCACATCGGTAGCGATAAATTACCTTTAATTATAGAGAAAATTCGTCACACAATTTTAGATTGTGGAGGTGAGGTTCATTTTGGCACATTGGTCACTCAGCTCACGCTTAAAGATGGCGAAGTGGTGGGCGTGGAATGTGCCGACGGCTCACAATATAGTGGGCCAGTGATTTTGGCTACAGGCCACTCTGCGCGTGATGTGTATGCTATGCTAAAAGAGGAAAATATTCAACTTGTGGCAAAGGGCATTGCCATAGGTGTGCGACTTGAGCACCCACAACATTTAATCGACCAAATTCAATATCACTCAAAGCAGGGTAGAGGCGAATATTTGCCAGCTGCGGAATATAGTTTTGTCACGCAAGTTGATGGCAGAGGTGTGTATTCGTTCTGCATGTGCCCTGGTGGCGTGGTTGTGCCAGCGGCAAGCAGCCCAGGACAACTGGTGGTAAATGGTATGTCGCCTTCGAATCGTGGCACATATTGGTCAAATTCGGGTATGGTTGTGGAAATACATCCCGAAGACTTGCCTGAAAAATATCAGCAATATCAAGAATTAGCAATGATGCACTATCAGGAAGATTTGGAGCGTACATGTTTTGAACAAGCCAAATGTTCGCAAGTGGCTGGTGCACAGCGTATGAAAGATTTTGTGGAAGGAAAACCATCGAAACTAATTCCACCGTCATCATTCCCCGCAGGGTTGCAACCCTCACGCCTCGACCAGTGGTTGCCTAAGTTCATTGGCGACAGATTGCGCAAAGCGTTCAAGGTGTTCGGTAATGCGGCAAAAGGATTTTTGACCAATGAGGCAATCGTGATTGGTGTGGAAACTCGCACATCTTCGCCAGTGCGCATCCCAAGAGATAGAGAAACCCTCTCACATATTACTGTGAAAGGGCTGTATCCATGTGGCGAAGGTGCTGGCTATGCAGGAGGCATCGTGTCGAGTGCCATTGATGGCGAACGATGCGCCGAAGCCTTAGCTACCACCTTTAATGATTAAGACATGCGATTTTTGTAATCTTCGTAGGTGAACTCACGAAGAACCTCAATTCGCCCGTCTAAGTGCTGTAAGGCGATAGAGGGGTGCTGAATGCCGTTGAACATATTGGTTTTCACTGTGGTGTAGTGGTTCATGTCCAAGAAAGTGAGGCGGTCGCCCTCTTTTAGTTCCTTTTCAAAACTCCAATCGCCCACAAAGTCGCCACTCAAGCACGAGTTGCCACCAATCCTATATGTAGGATAATTGCTGTCAACCTTTTCCATCGCCTGCTTGATTGCTGGCTTGTATGGCATTTCCAAGCAGTCGGGCATGTGACAGGCAAACGATACATCAACGATGGCAGTTTTAATGCCATTGTTTTCCACTACATCAACCACGGTGGCTTCCAAATCGCCAGTCTGCCAGCAGAATGCACTGCCTGGCTCTAAGATGATGTCAAGGTTAGGGTGCTTTGTCTTGAAATTTTGTAAAAGTTTGATGAGGTGCTCCACATCGTAGTCTGCTCGTGTCATCAGGTGCCCCCCACCCATATTCAGCCACTTCAGTTTTGGCAAGTATTCACCGAATTGCTCTTCCACAGCATCAAGAACTTTACTTAAATCGTAGGAAGTGGACTCGCAAAGGGCGTGAAAATGAAATCCTTCAATGCCTTCGGGCAATTCATTGATTTCCTCTTTTGTGATGCCAAATCTTGAACCTGGGCAGCAGGGATTGTAAATGTCGGTTTCAATAACAGAGCACATGGGGTTGATTCTTAATCCGCAACTAATGTCTTTACCAGAGTTTTCAATCGTCTGCTTATGCTTCAAGTATTGTGCAATGGAATTGAATGTGATGTGCGAACACCCTTCAATAAATTGCTTGATGGTGGTGTCGGTGTAAACTGGGCAATAGGCGTGGGCTTTGCATTTCATCTCATCGTTTGCCAACAGCATTTCATTGACTGAACTTGCAGTGGTTTCGATGCCGTATTCTCGGAAAATGGGGAATGTTTTCCAGAGCGCATTTGCCTTAAATGCCATGATGATTTTCACACCAGCTTCATTCATCACTCGTGTGATTAAATCAAGATTTTTGCGAAGTTTTTCCTCGTAAACGATATAATATGGGGTGTTCATTTTATTGGATTTTAAATTTTGCGTAACCTAAAAGTAAATTTTTAACTCCTAAATCTTCAAAATCAACGATTATCTTGTGGTCGGAAGATGTGACGATTTGTTTAATAGTGCCATAGCCAAATCGCTGGTGCAAAATAGGTTGCCCAACATGCAATTCAGCAACAGTATGGGTGGTGTAACCACCTTGTGAACTTGCTGCCGATGGTGTGTGCGCCTGTTTCGCCACAGCCTGATTGATAGGCGTGAGTTTTGTGGGCATAACACTTACTTTTGCTTTCGTTTCGTTCGGGCTTGACGAAGCAAAAGTATTGACAAAATGCCCGCTTGATCGGCTTGATGGTCGGTCCTGCTCCATAAATGAAGGTCTGCCGATTTTCTCCACGTATTTGCTGTCGATTTCTTCAATGAACGGACTTGGATTTGCTGGTGTTAATTTGCCATTTATCGTGTGCTGCGACGCGTGGGTGATGATGCAGTTTTCCTTCGCTCTGGTGATAGCCACATACATCAATCGCCTTTCTTCTTCTATTCCAGCCAATGAGTCTTTGCTTTTGGTAGATGGAAAGAAATCGTTTTCAGCGCCGAAAATAACCACATTCGAGAATTCCAAACCTTTTGCAGCATGAACGGTCATGAGCGTTACGGCGTTTGCGTGATCTGTGTCCTTATCTTGATCGGTGGCGAGCGATACATCAGTCATAAAGTCGCACAGCGAAGTGTTGCCGCCCTCCATTTCCAGTTGGTTTTTAACAAACATTTCAGCACTTGCCACCAATTCCTCCAAGTTCTGCACACGGCTCACATTTTCAGGAGTGTTGTCGTTGGCAAGCACTTCAATCAATCCCGATTGACCAATGATTTCTTTCACCATTTCGTGCGCATTGGCAGTTTCTGAATTGCGTTCTATCAATGTGCTGATTAAAGATTTAAATTCACTCAGTTTTGATAGTGTGCCTTTATTCAATTTCACTCCGCACAGCCCAGTTTTTGTCAATACGCCCCAAATGCTGAGGTTAAACTCGTTGGCCGCTGCTTGGAGTTTGTTGATGGTGGTTTGCCCAATACTGCGTTTTGGATAATTGATCACTCGCCTTAGCGCCTCGTCGTCGTTGGGATTCAGCACTAAGCGGAAATATGCCACAGCGTCTTTCACTTCCTTTCTTTGATAAAAGGCGGTGCCGCCGTAAATGCGGTAAGGGATAGGCATTCGCGTGTTGCCGTGGGTGTCTTTTGCACCGCCCGAAGAAAAAGCACGCTCCAAAATGCGTGATTGTGCATTGGTGCGGTAGAGCACGGCAAAGTCGTTCCAACTATACGACATGCGCTGTTTCAGGCCAAGTATGGTGTTGGCTATGTAAAAAGCCTCATCATAATCGCTTTGAAATTGCTTAATCTTAATTTTTGAACCTACTGGATTCTCAGAGAAAAGCGATTTCTTGATTTGTGAGGTGTTTTTTTCAATCAGAGAGTTTGCTGCAAGAGTGATATTCTGTGTCGAACGGTAATTCTGCTCAAGTCGGAATATCTTCAGTTTTGGGTATCTTTTGGTGAGCGAAAGAATATTATTGATATTCGCGCCACGGAACGAGTAGATACTTTGTGCGTCGTCGCCCACAGCGAATATGGATTGGTGTTTTTTCGCTAATTGATACACGATATTGTCTTGCGCAAAGTTCGTGTCTTGATACTCGTCGATAAGCACCGTTTTGAAAAACTCTTGATATTGCTTCAGCACATCGGGGTGGTCGCGGAAAAGAATGTTTGTGTAAAAAAGCAAATCGTCAAAATCCATTGCGCCAGCAATGCGGCAGCGTTCCCAATATTGGAGATATATATCCGCCATTTGGGGGCGTTGGAGTGCTTCATCTTCCTTGATGAACTCACTTGTGCGCGCATAGTCGGCAGGAGAGTAGAGTGCATTTTTCATCATGGAAATGCGGTGGAGCACTGTTGATGCCTTATATCGCTTTTCATCAAGTTCTTTCTCTTTGATAATGTGCTTGATGAGTGATGTGGAATCGTAGGTGTCGTAGATGGTGAAGTCGCTTTTGAAACCGATATGCGACGCATTGAATCTCAAAATTCTTGCAAAAATGGAGTGGAAAGTGCCCATCCACAATTTCGCCGCTACTTCATCGCCCACGAGTAGTGAGATGCGCTCACGCATTTCTTTAGCCGCTTTGTTGGTGAATGTGAGCGCCAATATCTGGTGTGGCTTGTAGCCGTTGTTGAGCAGGTGTATGATTTTATAAGTAAGAACGCGTGTCTTACCCGAACCGGCACCAGCAATTACGAGTTGTGGGCCGTCGCAGTATGTGACAGCATCCCTCTGTTGTGGGTTAAGTTTTGACAAATAATTATCCAAAATGAGTGTCAGTTTTTATATTTCAGAATAATTTGGAATATCTCTAAGGAATGAATATGAATTGTTTTCATAGTCGATTTTGCAACAGTAATGCTGCAAACCGTTCGACACGATAAGGCATTTCGCTTTCATCACCATGTTGTATCTCACAATCTGGTCAAACACGCTTTGTGTGATTGGAATCGACGGAGCTTTATACTCTACTATCACGAAAGGGTTTCCCTCAATGTCGGCAACGAGAGTGTCGCATCGGCGCTTGATGCCGTTTTGCAAGAGCGACACTTCATTTCCCATCAACGCCGTGGGGAATTGTTTTTCTTCAATCAGAAAGCGCACAAAATTCTGACGCACCCACTCTTCGGGGGTGAGCGTGATGAATCGTTGGCGAAGATGGTCGAAAATCACCAACGCCCCTTTGTCATTCTTTTTTATATTAAATTGATAATGAGGGAGGTTGAGTTTCATCGTCAAATTTGATTTGCACATATCGTAAATTGATTGTAAATTTAACAAAAAATCGGGTAATATCAGTTATACAATGCCTCCAAAAAAAGAAGAAATCACATATTTTTCGCTCAAAAGAGAAATCGAGCAGAAGCAGTTTCGCCCTATCTATGTGCTCCAGGGTGAAGAGCCTTATTATATCGATAAGCTGTGTGGCTTGATTGTGGATAATGCGCTCACCGAAGATGAGAAGGCTTTTAACCTCACATTATGCTACGGTGTGGACGTGGAAATGCGCAATGTGATAGCTGCATGTAAGCAATATCCTGCCATGTCGCAATATCAGGTGGTGGTGCTGAGGGAAGCGCAGAATGTGGGCAAAGCGGGCAACAAGCACGCCTCCGAAATCAATATGCTCCAGTTCTATGCCCAAAAGCCATTGGATAGCACCATTCTTGTGATTTGCTATAAAGGAGGCTCCATCAAAGCCAATGATTTCACAAAGGAACTGAAAAAGACAAAGGGTGTGGTATATACGTCGAACAAGGTACGGGACTACGAAGTGCCAAAACTTGTGCGTGAATATTGTCGCTCAATCAATGTGAATATTGAAGAAAAATCGGTGTCGATGCTCGCTGAGCACATTGGCTCTGATTTGTCGCGCCTTTTCGGCGAAATCGACAAACTGAAATTGTTGACCGATGCCAAAAACACGATTACGCCCGATTTGATTGAAAGAAACATTGGCTACAGTAAAGAGTTTAATATTTTTGAATTGGAAGATGCCATTGTTAGTAGAAACCAACTGAAGGCATTCCGCATTGTGGATTATTTTCAGAAAAATCCGAAAAACAATCCGCTTATTCCTGTGCTTGGCAGTTTGTTTAATTTCTTTACCAATATTCTGCTGATTCAAACGGCTAAGGACCGTTCAGAGGCTGGCTTGATGGAGCAAGTGAATATTCGTTCTCCTTTCCGTGTTAAGAAACTCGTCGAGGCGGCATCATCATTCAGCAAACGCTCATGCGTGAACATCATCTCGTATATTCGCGAGTGTGATGTAAAAAGTAAAGGTCAAGGCTCACGCCAAGACCCTTATGATTTGTTTAAAGAATTGATTTATAAAATCCTTCACAGCTAAACCCAAATCGGTCATTTATTTGATGCGGTAGTAGTAGCCGAGTGTCAGCATAATCGACATGGAATTTGAACCCGAAAAAGGGTCTGTCTTTTTGCTGGAGAACACGTTGTTCAATCCGTAATAGAATCTGCCTTCCAGGTTGAAGGAGTGCTTTCTGTTCATTATCCACTCAACACCTGCGCCAGCCGAAATGCCATAATCGAATTTGTTCTTTATGGGCAATGTGAGCTGGTCGTTATACCTGTTTTGTGTGGGGAAGTCAGGCACATTCGCAATGTTGTTGTAATCAAAATTGGAGCTGGTTTTGGTTGCAATCATATATCCAATTTCTGGACCAGCATTGAAAAATCCCTTGAAATGATTGCTACTGAAGTAGATGTGCGTGAGCACAGGGATTTGAATGTAGGTGAGTTGCTTGTTGAACTGAAATGATGTGCCTTCATACTTCTCTTTCCAGCCGCGCTGCTCAATGTTGAATTCTGCAATCAATCCGAAATTCTTCTCCTCTGCATATCGGAATGTGGCACCTATCATCAATCCGCCTTGCATATTCTGTGGCACAGATGGATTAAAGGCCAATTTCGACATGGTGTAGCCACCCTTCGCGCCAATCGCAATGTTTGGCTCATAATGGTTTTGCGCCGAAATTGCGATTGGGGCTAAAAGTGCTGAAATCAATAATATGATTTTATTTGTTATTCGCATTATTTAATGATACTTTCTGTGGCTTTACTGCCATTAAAATGTACGAGCTCAACGCACTTGTTGATATATCCACTCCAGTTGCTGCTGCGTTGCAATTCAATGTCCATCTGCACGCCGTCGAAGTATTTCTGTGAGGTGGCAAATGAGCCCTCGTTTGCTAATGTGGAAATGATATAAGAGCCAAGGTCGAAGCCAAGTATGCCCAGTGATGGAGTAGTGGGAATCATGTATTCTCCGTAGGTCGCCTTAAACTTATTCTTGATGTCGACACCTCTTTTATCGTTTGCGATGAAGAATCGCGAATACACATAGCTGTCAATTTTTTGTAAAGAGGCTTTCATACCCTTTGAAGCAAGGTATTCAGGGTGTCCGAGCAGACTGATTTCACAGTCAAAGCGTTTTTCCTTTGCCTCAACAAGAGCATTGGAGATTTTGGTGAAGAACTGCTTTGTTGAAGATGTAGGGATAAACAAATAGTTTGTGCCTGGATCCATGAATGAGGAAACGGTTTCAAAATCCAATGGATTGATTATGTCGATAGTGTGCGACTTGATGTTGTGCGATTTAAGATGCTGCTTTACATATGAAATGATTTCTGCATCTTCACCGCTGGTGTCTCTCAAGAACACCACCTCGTAGTCTTTGAATTTGGTTGAAATCATTTCGTTCACTGCCGATGCCAAAAACGATGCTGGCATATTCAGCTGGATAATCATTGGGTTCGACGCATAGTCCTCGTTCTTTGAAGAGAAGCAGTTGATGATGCACACATTGTTTTTCTTGCCAAATTCGTTGCATCTTTCAAGTTGTTTGGGTTCGGATGGAGCGATAATCACGTCCATTTTTTTCATTACGTCTAATGCAAGAATGCTGTCGGTGACATTCAAATTGTTCTGAGTGTCGTATACGTTGATATTTACTTTCTTGTTTGCGTTTTTGCCGATTGAGTCCACTGCCAATAAGAATCCGTTGTAGAAATCGGTGTAAAGAAAGGCTTGGCGTGGTGGGTTTTGCTTTTGAAGTTGGAATGGCAGAATGATGGCGATGTTGATTACTCCGTCAACTTTAGCCTTGTATGCCTTTTGGAAAATGTCGCCAAGCTGGTTGGCGTATGTGCGCTCCAGTTGCTTCTCTGTTGCATCGGAGCTATTCACTGTTCTGGTAGTGATACATTCTTTTGGAATATACACAGTCTTGCCTTTTTTCACTTTCTTCATGTCAGGGTTAGCGGCTTTCAGTTCTTCAACGCTTACGTTGTTCGCCTTAGCGATTGATTCGTAGGTGTCGTTCTTCGCAGCCACATAACTCATCATCTGCTTCACATCTTTTTGAATAGTGATGTTGGTGGGTGTGTTTGGGATAATCTTGATTACATCACCCTCGATAAAGTTGTTTGGATAAATACCGGGGTTGATGGCAAGCAGGTTTTCAATAGTGGTGTTGTACTGCTTAGCCACGCTATACATTGATTCTCCCTTTTGGATAGTGTGGAAAACTGCATTGCCTGTGGTACGAGTGTCCGCTGTGGTAGTTGCTGTTGTGGCGCTTCCTTGTTGGTGTACAGGGATGATGATGTCGTCGCCTTCTTTGAGGTTGTTATAGCAGTTTGGGTTGGCAGCCACGAGGTCGTCAACCGTCACATTATAAATTCGGGCAATGCCGTAAAGGCTTTGTCCTTTTTTCACTTGATGCACCACTTTCAGTTTAGCGACTGTGACAGCGCCTTTCTTGTTGTCGGTGAAATCTGCAACAGGGAAAAACAGCAACTGTTTTTTAGTTACGCCTTGCGCCGCAGAAGGGTTGTAAAGAATAATGTCTTCAACAGGGATTCCGAGTTTGTGCGAAATGCCGTTAAGAGTTTCTTTACCTTTTACTTTATATAAATAATAAGATTCACCTCCCAGCACCTTTGTTGGAAGATTCAATTTTACTTTTGCTGATAGCGATGCGCACAAAAGAATGCACATAAAAGTGAGTACATAACGTAACCTTTTCATTTTATCAGTAATTATAGTTTGTAAGTCAATATTATGCAAAGATAAGAAAAATATTGATAGTTTTCTATTAATTCAAATTTTTAGGATTGACAACGCGCTCGCCTGTCAATTTTGCCAGCTCTTTTCTGTATGTTGTTAATTCTTGTATCTTTTTGAGAATCTCAAATTGTCGATCGATTGTTGCTGATTTCAGCTCGGTTTCCAATTGTGAAATCTTTATTTCAATGATGGTTAGCTTCCAGTTGAAGAGCGATGCAGAAACCAATGCCAACAGCCTTTGCGAATCCATGTGCTGAGAGAACATTTCGGCATGGATTTTGCTGAGGCTGTGCTTTGGCAGGCAAATCTCATTCACAATCTCGCGAACATCGTCGTCGGGGTGTGAACTCAAATGCTTGAAAATGAAATCCTGACGATATTCCGAAATTTCATTTTCAAATTTGACGTCGATGGCTTGCTTAGCTTCTTCTTCTTTCCTTTCAATCTCTGCCACATTACCTTCGAATGACGAGCGAAATTGCTCAATCTCCTGAGTGTATAATTGGCTCTTTCTCTCCTCCACCGATTGCATGAAACTGCTGAAAGCCACGGTGAAATCGCTGAACAGTTCTTGGCAGAGTTTGAATAGCTTTTGATATACTGGAACAGTGAAGTGGTGATTGTCGTCGGTGATCTCTTTTGTGAGCCATTCAATAACCGTGAGTTGCTCATATTCAAAAATGAATGAGCAGCCATATTTTACCATATATTGTATCACCTCATATTCGCATTTCTGCAATGCACTTTCGTGCGGGGATGGTTGTTGCTGAAATGATGGCGCAGGTTGAGGCACAGGTGGTTGTGTAGCAGAACCCTCTTGTGGATAACTTGCTGGAGGTATATTTACATCGAATGGAGGCGGTGGAAGTGGATTACCTTGCCCAGAAACTTCTATAGCAGTTGTAGCAGCTTCAGCCTTTCTTATTGCATCAAGTTCTCGTTGTTTACGTTCCCTTTCTTCGTTTTTCCGATCTTCCTCTTGGATTTGCGCCCTGTATCTGTCTATTTGGGTGACAATCACACTATCTGAAAGGTGGAACTTGTTTACACACACTTGGGCGTAAACATTGCGAGTGATTTGGTTTGGAATGTTTGCCACAGAGCGTAATACCGATTCTATTGCCTTGGCTCTTGCTATCGGGTCGCGCTCGCAGTCTTTCAGAAGCACATCGGTTTTGAAATCAATGAAGTCTTGTTCGTTTTGATTGATGTATTCAGTGATTTCTGATGCGCTGTGGTTTTGTGCGAAGCTGTCGGGGTCTTCGGGTGAGGGCAGAACCAGAACTTTGATATTCAGGTCTTGCTTGAGTAGCATGTCCACGCCCTTAATTGCCGCCTTGATGCCGGCCTCATCACCGTCGAAGAGTTCAGTCACATTGTTCGTGAGATTACGAATGGTGTAAATGTGCTCTTTGGTGAGTGCCGTGCCAGAGGTGGCAATCACATTCTTAAATCCTGCTTGGTGCATAGAGATTACATCGGCATAACCTTCCACAATAAAGCATTTGTCAAGTTTGGCGATTTCACGCTTTGCTTGCGCCAATCCATAGATGGTTTTGCGCTTGTGGTAGATGGCTGATTCTGGGGAGTTGATGTATTTAGCGTGGTGATTGTGTAGCGTTCTGCCGCCAAATGCCACCACTTTTCCCGACTTGGTGAAAATGGGGAAAATCACCCTGCCACGAAATTTGTCGTACCATCGTCCTCTTTCGTCTTTACCACAAAGCCCCACTTTTATGAGCAGTTCCTCATTATAACCGGCTTTCACCGCCGCATCATGCAAAGCGGTGGACTTGTCGGGGCTATATCCTAAATGGAAATTTTGGATTGATTCGTCGCTGAAACCTCTTTCTCGGAAGTAGCTAAGTCCAACGTCCAAACCTTCTTGTGTTTCGTGGAGTTGCTTTTCAAAGAAACCCATGGCAAACTCATTGATAACGAACATACTTTCCTGCTCGGATTGCTGTTGTCGTTCTTCATCGGTGATTTCTTTTTCTTGAATTTCGATGTGGTATTTTTTTGCAAGGTATCGCAGCGCTTCGGGATAGCTCATGTTCTCTATCTTCATGATAAAGTTCACTGGGCTGCCTCCTTCTCCACAACTAAAGCATTTGCAGAACCCTTTTGTTCGGGTAACATAAAATGATGGCTTACGGTCGTTGTGAAATGGGCATAAACCTACCCAGTTGGCACCTCTTTTTTTGAGGGCAACGTAATCACTTACCACATCAACAATATCTGCGGCATCAAGAATTTTCTCAACAGTTTGGCGATCAATCATGTTTTTCAAATTGTCACTATAGTCTTACAAAGTTACTAATTTTTCAAGGATTAATTAGTAAATAGGAATGAAAAAAGTCCGCACAGCGTTGTGCGGACTTTTTAAAGAATGATATGACGTGATTATTATTCTTCGTTAAGAAGGATTTCCATCATGTTGATAGCCGACTTCATCACTGAAGTACCAGGACCGTAGATAGCGGCCACACCAGCCTTGTAGAGGAAGTCGTAGTCCTGTACAGGAATTACACCACCAGCTGTTACCATGATGTCTTCACGACCAAGTTTCTTCAATTCTGCAATTACAGCAGGAATCAAAGTCTTGTGACCAGCAGCAAGTGAAGAAACGCCGAGGATGTTAACGTCGTTTTCAACTGCTTGCTTAGCTGATTCTTCTGGAGTTTGGAACAAAGGTCCCATATCCACGTCGTAACCACAGTCGGCATAACCAGTAGCACAAACCTTTGCACCACGGTCGTGACCGTCTTGACCCATTTTAGCAATCATAATACGTGGTTGACGACCATATTTCTGTGCAAACTTAGTGGTAAGTTCGCGAGCCTTTTCGAGGTCAGAGTTGTTGTTTGCTTCTGTTGAGTACACGCCTGAAATCACATTAACTTTTGCTTTATAACGGCCTACGATTTTTTCGCAAGCATCAGAAATTTCACCGAGTGAAGCACGGTCCTTAGCAGCTTGTACAGCGAGAGCAAGGAGGTTGCCTTCACCAGTCTTTACGCAGTTAGTAAGAGCGTCGAGGTCGGCCTTAACCTTGTCGTTGTCACGCTCTTTGTAGAGCTTTTGAAGACCAGCAACTTGTTCGTTGCGCACTTCAGTGTTGTCAATTTCAAGAATATCGATTGGAGCTTCTTTTTCAAGTACGTATTTGTTAACGCCGATAATGGTTTGACGGCCAGAGTCGATACGAGCTTGAGTGCGAGCGGCAGCTTCTTCGATACGCATTTTTGGCACACCGGTTTCGGTAGCCTTAGCCATACCACCGAGCTTTTCGATTTCTTCGATGTGTGCCCATGCCTTGTGCACGAGTTCATCGGTGAGCTTTTCTACGTAGTAAGAACCAGCCCATGGGTCGATAGCCTTGGTAACGAATGTTTCTTGTTGGATAAAGATCTGGGTGTTACGTGCAATACGAGCAGAGAAGTCGGTTGGAAGTGCGATAGCCTCATCAAGTGCGTTGGTGTGGAGTGATTGAGTGTGGCCTTGAGCAGCAGCCATAGCTTCAATACAAGTACGACCTACGTTGTTGAATGGGTCTTGTGCAGTAAGTGACCAACCCGAAGTCTGGCTGTGTGTACGGAGCGACATTGATTTTGGGTTTTGAGCACCGAAGCTCTTTACAATCTTAGCCCAAAGCAGACGGCCTGCACGCATCTTAGCTACTTCAGTGAAGAAGTTCATTGAGATACCCCAGAAGAATGACAAACGTGGAGCGAAAGCGTCAACAGAAAGACCTGCGTTCACACCTGTGCGGATGTAGTCCATACCGTCGGCAAGAGTGTAGGCAAGTTCAATATCTGCGGTTGCACCAGCTTCTTGGATGTGGTAACCAGAGATAGAGATACTGTTGAACTTAGGCATGTTTTGAGAGGTGTACTCGAAAATGCTTGCGATAATGTCCATTGAGAATTTTGGAGGATAGATATAGGTGTTACGCACCATGAATTCCTTCAAAATATCGTTTTGGATAGTACCAGCCATTTCTTCGAGCTTAGCGCCTTGTTCCAAACCTGCTACGATGTAGAATGCGAGAATTGGAAGCACTGCACCGTTCATGGTCATAGACACTGACATCTTGTTCAATGGAATACCATCGAAAAGCACCTTCATGTCTTCAACTGAGCAGATAGACACACCAGCCTTACCCACGTCACCAACCACACGTTGGTTGTCGGCGTTGTAACCGCGGTGGGTTGGAAGGTCGAATGCTACTGACAGACCTTTCTGACCAGAAGCCAAGTTACGGCGGTAGAATGCGTTAGATTCAGCTGCGGTAGAGAAACCAGCGTACTGACGCACGGTCCAAGGGCGGAATGGGTACATCAAGCTGTAAGGGCCACCAAGGAATGGAGGAATACCAGCAACGAAATCAAGGTGTTCCAGACCTTCAAGGTCTTGGCGAGTATATACTGGCTTAATATCGAGCAACTCGGCGTTTTTCCAAGGCTCAGCCAGTTTGAGAGGCTTGTGTTCTACATTGAAAGCCTCATTTGCGATATCTATATTTTTAAAATTTGGTCTCATTGTTGTGATTATTTTAAAAGTTTAGCATTGAAAGCCTTCAATGTTGAAAGAACATTGGTGCGAACGTTAATAAAGTTGGTTACACCCATAGCCTTAAATTCGTCGGTTTCAGGACCAGCGAGAACGAATTCTGCGCGGCTATCGAGAGCCTTAAGAGCGCCAGGGATTAATTCAGGATACTCAGCGTCGCTTGAGCAGAGAACTACAACATCAGCCTTAGCAGCCATAGCAGCTTCTACGCCTTCTTCTACGGTCTTGAAGCCGTTGTTGTCGATCAACTTGTAACCAGCGCAGCCGAAGAAGTTGTCGCTGAATTGAGCGCGAGCCAGACGCATTGCCAAGTTACCGATAGTGAGCATGAACACAACTGGAGTGTTGGCTGCATTTTCGGTAGATTGACGGAGGTCTTCGAATTGGCTTGCCAAACGCTTGCTGTTAAGTACAGGAGCACCTTCTTCAGGAGCGCAGCTGCAACCGCAGCAGCAAGTGAGAGCCTTCTTGCCATCAGATACTTCGGTGAAGTTAGGGAATTGGTTGGTACCGAGAAGCTGTTCACGACGTTTAGCCACCTTGTCGAAACGTGCGTTAGCAGATTCGTTGATAGCGTCTGTCACATCATAGCTTTCTACAGCAGCCTTGAAGCCACCCTTATCTTCGGTTTCGAGGAACAACTTCCAAGCCACTTGTGCGAGCGACATGGTGAGTTCTTCGACATAGTATGAACCACCAGCAGGGTCAACCACCTTATCGAGGTGACTTTCTTCCTTGAGGAGGAGTTGCTGGTTGCGTGCGATACGTTCGCTAAATTCGTCAGACTTCTTGTAAGGAGCGTCGAATGGAGTGACGGTGATTTCGTCAACTGATGCGAGAGCTGCCGACATAGCCTGAGTTTGTGAACGGAGCATGTTTACGTATGAGTCAAACAAAGTTTGGCTGTAACGTGAAGTGGTTGCGTTCACTACCATCTTGCAAGCGCAGTCGCAAGCAGGGTTGTATTGCTTCACGATTTGAGCCCAAAGCATACGTGCTGCACGGAATTTTGCCAATTCCATGAAATATACTGTTGAAACGCCCATGTTGAACTTGATGCGGTTTGCCACTTCATCAGCGGTGAAACCTGCTTCGGTCAACTGTGCCATCCATTCGTTACCCCAAGAGAGTGCGTAACCGAGTTCTTGGTAAATGTATGCACCAGCGTTGCAAAGCATTTCGCTATCTACAGAGAGAACACGAAGTCCCTTAACTGGAGCCACAACCTTGAGAAGTTCAGCAGCTACCTGAGTCATGTCGTCAGAGAGCTTCTTGCCTTTCTTGAATGCAGCCTTGTAAGGGTTGAAGTCGATAGAACCAACAAACTTGTCGGCAGTACCCTTCTTTTCGAGGTATGCTACGAGAGCCTTAGCAAATTCTACAACGTTCTTAGGGCAAACGATGAAGTTTACTTGGGCGTATTCGGTGTAAACACCTTCAAGAAGAGTGTCGAGATCGAGATTTTCACCCATTTTGAAACCTAAAGAGGTAATACCCTTGTTGAGAACGTCGAGTGCCTTAGCATTTGCTTCTTTCACGTCGGTAGCATCGATGTTTTGGCGGGTTTGCCAATCGTTGTTAGTACGTGTACCACGAACATAAGGATACTCACTTGGGAGTGAATCAATTGTTTTGAAGTCCTTGATGTCCACTCCACGGTAAAGTGGCTGAACATTGAAACCTTCATTAGTTCGCCAAATCATTTTCTTATCGAAGTCAGCACCTTTCAGGTCAACTTCGGCCTTTGCTCTCCATTCTTCAGGAGACACAGGAGAAAACATGTCGAACAATTTTTCTCTTTTTTCTGCCATAGCTTTAAAAATAAATTATATAGTAACTTAATAGTTGTTTTACTTCATCAGAAGATTATCGTCTTTAAAAACATACAAAGTTATAAAGAATTATTGAATTAATTCCATAATAAGCGATGTTTTTATAGTATAAATTCCGTTAATTGTGGTAATTGTGGAAGGGGTAAACCAATAAATAAGGTATAAAGAAAGCAGCACCGCGATTTTTCGCAGTGCTGCTCCATAATTATAATTTGTGAACTAATTATTCACCTTTGATAGCTGCCACACCTGGAAGAACTTTGCCTTCGATAGCTTCAAGAAGAGCACCACCACCAGTTGATACGTAAGAAACTTGGTCGGCATAACCAAACTTGTTGACGCAAGCCACTGAGTCGCCACCACCTACGAGTGAGAAAGCACCATTCTTGGTTGCTTCTACTATTGCGTCGGCGATTGCCTTTGAACCAACAGCGAAGTTGTCGAATTCAAAAACGCCAGCAGGACCATTCCAAAGGATAGTCTTTGCGTTCTTGATTGCGTCAGCAAACTTAACGCGGCTCTTAGGACCGATGTCAAGACCTTCCCAACCAGCAGGGATTTCCTTAGCCGAGCAAACTTGAGTGTTAGCATCGTTGCTGAAACCGTCAGCGCAAACGCAGTCGTCTGCAAGCACGAGGTTCACGCCTTTAGCCTTAGCCTTGTCGATGATGTCGAGAGCGAGTTGCAACTTGTCGTTTTCGCAGATTGAATCACCTACGGTGCCACCGAGAGCCTTCATGAAAGTGTAAGTCATACCACCGCAAAGAATGAGGTTGTCAACTTTTTCCATCAAGTTTTCGATAATACCAATCTTGGTTGATACCTTAGAACCACCCATGATAGCGGTGAATGGACGCTTGATGTTGTTGAGAATGTTGTCAACAGCGTTGAGTTCCTTTTCCATCAAGAAACCTACCATCTTGTTGTCGGCATCGAAGTAGTCAGCGATAACAGCGGTAGAAGCGTGCTTGCGGTGAGCGGTACCGAATGCGTCGTTTACATATACGTCGGCATAGCTTGCGAGGGTCTTTGCAAATCCTTTTTGCTTAGCCTTCATTTCCTTCTTTGCTTCGTCGTAAGCAGGGTCTGCTTTATCGATTCCTACAGGCTTGCCTTCTTCTTCTGGGTAGAAACGAAGGTTTTCGAGAAGCAGGGCTTCGCCTGGCTTGAGAGCTGCAGCGGCTTCAGAAGCCTTAGCGCAGTCGGGAGCGAAAGCAACCTTTACACCGAGAGCGGCAGAAACTGCATCTACGATTTGACCGAGAGAAAGTTCTGGTTTCACTTTGCCCTTTGGCTTGCCCATGTGCGACATGAGGATAAGGCTACCGCCGTCAGCCAAAATTTTCTTGAGAGTAGGGAGGGCACCGCGGATACGGGTGTCGTCGGTGATTTCGCCTTTTTCATTCAAAGGCACATTGAAGTCAACACGAACAATCGCTTTTTTACCAGCGAAATTGTAATCATTAATGTTTGCCATTTTTTTACTATTGTATGTTTAAAATTAATAAGTTTGCTTTTTGGTTATCAGCTCTGCTGTGTGATATTTGTTGCAAAATTATAAAAAAGTTGGGTAATAAGATATTAATTACTGAAAAAAATCTTTAATGTTGTGGATTAAAGAATACTTTCAAGTAATTCCGACATTTGAGATTGAAGCTCTTGGGCTTTCTGCGCCGCCACTTGAGCGTAATCATCGTCATGTGAAGCGTGGATAATGCCGCGTGATGAATTCACCAGCAATCCACATTGCTTGTTCATGCCGTATTTTGCCACATTTTCCAAGCTGCCGCCTTGTGCGCCTACGCCTGGAACGAGCAAGAAGTTGTCGGGTGCAATCTCGCGAATCTGTGTAAACATTTCTGCCTGTGTGGCACCGCACACATACATCATATTGTCGGCATTTCCCCACTTTTGTGTTGTGGCAAGCACACGCTTAAACAAAGGAGTGCCTTCCTCGTCTTTGATGTGCTGGAAGTCTAATGAACCTTTGTTGGAAGTAAGCGCCAAAACCACTACCCATTTGCCCTCATAGGTGAGGAATGGGGTGACGCTGTCTTCGCCCATGTAAGGAGCCACTGTGAGCGCGTCCACATTCATCGTCTCGAAGAAACTTTTGGCATACATCTTGCTGGTGTTGCCAATATCGCCACGTTTGGCATCGGCGATAATCATGATTTCGGGATAGCGTTCACGAATGTACTTTACGGTGTCTTCAAATGCTTGCAGACCTTTCACGCCTTGCACTTCATAGAATGCCAAATTTGGCTTGAAGGCTACGGCATACTGGGCTGTGGCATCGATAATTGCCTTGTTGAAAGCGAACAAATCGCCGTTCAGCGACTTCGGCATTTTGTCCAAGTCGGGGTCCAAACCTACGCACAGAAAACTGCGTTTGTCTTTAATCTGGTTAAAAAGTTCTTGTCTGTTCATATCTTATAATTCGGCTTCTTTAAGTTTTTCTGCGTTTTCAGCCACAATCAGGTGGTCGATACAGTCTTGAATATCGCCGTCCATGAAAGCAGGGAGATTATATATAGTGTAACCGATACGGTGGTCGGTGATACGTCCTTGTGGATAATTATATGTGCGGATTTTCGCAGAGCGGTCGCCGGTTGACACGAGGGTTTTTCGGCGGCTTGCTATGTCGTCCATATATTTTTTATGTTCGTTGTCGTAGATGAATGTACGCAAGCGTGCAAGCGCGCGTTCCTTATTCTTAGGTTGGTCGCGTGTTTCGGTACACTCAATCAGAATTTCCTGTTGCTCATTAGTGTTGGGGTTGGTCCACATATAGCGCAGACGCACACCTGAGTTCACCTTATTCACATTCTGACCACCTGCACCACCGCTTCGGAAAGTGTCCCATTTGATTTCGCCCTCGTTGATTTGCACATCGAAAGGCTCAGCCTCAGGCAATACAGCCACTGATGCCGCACTGGTGTGAACACGTCCTTGAGTTTCGGTAGCAGGTACACGTTGTACACGGTGCACGCCCGATTCGTATTTCAAGGTGCCGTACACATTATCGCCCTTAATACTCATCACTATTTCCTTGAAGCCACCTGCTGCGCCTTCACTGCTGCTCGACACTTGCACCGACCAGCCTTTCTGTTCGCAGTAGCGGGTGTACATGCGTGCCAAATCGCCAGCGAAAATGGCGGCTTCATCGCCACCGGTTCCGCCACGAAGTTCGAGCACCACATTTTTAGAGTCTTCTGGGTCTTCTGGAATTAAAAGCAACTTGATTTCCTCTTCCATTTTCGGAATTTGAGGCTCGTTGGCATCAAGTTCTTCTTTTGCCATTTCACGAATGTCGGGATCCGATTCGTTTGCTATTAAAAACTTAGCATCTTCAATATCCGCCAATAATTTCTTGTACTTATTAGCGGCATTCAAAAGGTCTTCGAGATGCTTGTATTCCTTAGTTAATTTCACATAGCGTCTCTGGTCGGCAATCACTGAAGGGTCGGTGATGAGGGTTCCTATTTCTTCATAGCGAGCGTCAAGCCCTTCGAGACGGTTGAGTAATGTAGAATCTGACATGTATAATTATATCATCAAAATTTTTTACAAAGTTACGAAAAGATTATAAATTAATGATTATCACTTTTGCTCTAAAGAAAAAAGTTTGCAGAAAATATGTCATTTTATTGCGCAAATCTTACGTTTTGAGTAATTTTGCATGGTTTTCTGGCTTTTTTATGAAAACCGTCAATAAATATAAACCATATTAAATTGATGACAACACTAAAAAAGGCCACTCTTATCCTTGAGGATGGCACCAAATTTGAAGGATTTTCGTTTGGAGCTACTAAATCTTGCTCCGGCGAAGTAGTGTTTAACACTGGTATGACAGGCTACCCCGAAAGCCTTACCGACCCGTCTTATTTAGGTCAGATTCTTGTTTCCACATTCCCCCTTATTGGTAATTATGGCGTACCTTCTCGTAAAGAAGAGTTTGATGGCATGAGCGCATATCTCGAAAGTGAGAAAATTCACCCGCAAGCCATTGTCTGCCAAGATTACTCCACTGAGTATAGCCACTGGCAATCAGTTTCCAGTCTGAGTGATTGGCTGATTGATGAAAATGTGGTTGGTATTTGTGGTATCGACACAAGAGCGTTGACTAAAATTTTGAGAGATAAAGGTTCGATGTTGGGGAAGATCATTGTAGATGGCTGCTCCAACATTGATTTTTATGACCCTAACAAAGAGAATCTGGTAGGGAAGGCAAGTTGCAAAGAGGTGATTGAATACGGCATCGGCAACGCTAAAAATGTGGTGCTGGTGGATTGCGGTGTGAAAAACAATATTATCCGCTGCTTGCTCCGCCGTGGTGCGCATGTGACAAGAGTTCCGTGGAATTACGATTTCACCACAATTGATTACGATGGACTGTTCATTTCCAACGGACCTGGTAATCCTGATTTTGCAGAAGCTACCGTTGCAAACATTAAAAAAGCATTTGAGATAGGAAAACCTATATGTGGTATTTGCATGGGCAACCAATTATTGTCGAAAGCGGCAGGAGCTAAGGTCTATAAGCTGAAATATGGCCACCGCGGTCAAAACCAACCAGTGCGTGAAGTGGGCACCAATCATTGCTTCGTGTCGTCGCAAAATCATGGTTTCGCAGTTGATACCACTTCGCTCAGCGCAGATTGGGAACCATATTTCGTGAACATGAACGATGGCACTAACGAAGGCATTAAGCACAAGACCAAACCATTCTTCTCCACCCAGTTCCACCCCGAAGCATGTGGTGGTCCTACCGACACGGAATTTGTATTCGACATTTTTATGGATTTATTAAAATAAGGACTTGAGTTATGGAACAGAATAATATTAAAAAAGTATTGATTTTGGGTTCTGGAGCCTTGAAAATTGGCGAGGCTGGCGAATTCGACTATTCAGGCTCGCAAGCGCTTAAAGCACTCAAGGAAGAAAAAATAACCACAGTTCTTATTAACCCAAATATTGCTACCGTACAGACCAGCGATGAATTTGCCGATAAGATTTATTTCCTTCCAGTCACACCATATTTTGTGGAAAAGGTGATTGAAAAGGAACGCCCCGACGGCATTCTTCTTTCGTTTGGCGGTCAAACTGCATTGAATTGCGGTGTTCAACTTTTCCAAAACAAGGTTTTAGAGAAATATAATGTGAAGGTTCTCGGCACTCCAGTTGAGGCGATTATGAATACTGAAGACCGAGAATTATTTATACAGCAGCTTGACGAGATAGATGTGAAAACCATCAAGAGCGAGGCTGTGGATAACATCGATGATGCTATTCGTGCTGCTCGCGAGGTGGGCTATCCTGTGATTGTTCGTGCTGCTTACGCTCTTGGCGGTCTTGGAAGCGGTTTTTGCGACAATGAGGAAGAACTCACCAGCTTGGTGGAAAAAGCACTGTCGTTTTCACCACAAGTGCTTGTAGAAAAGTCGCTCAAAGGCTGGAAAGAGATAGAATATGAAGTGGTTCGCGACCGTTACGACAACTGTATTACTGTATGTAATATGGAGAATTTCGACCCTCTCGGTATTCACACTGGCGAAAGTGTCGTGGTTGCGCCATCGCAGACATTAAATAATGCCGACTATCACAAACTCCGTGCGCTTGCCATCAAAATTATTCGCCATATTGGAATTGTGGGTGAATGTAATGTGCAATACGCCTACGACCCATCATCGATGGACTATCGTGTGATTGAGGTGAATGCCCGATTGAGTCGCTCGTCGGCTTTGGCATCAAAAGCCACAGGTTATCCACTTGCTTTTGTAGCAGCAAAACTTGGATTGGGCTACGGCTTGTTTGACTTGAAAAATTCGGTCACTAAAGTTACGAGTGCCTTCTTTGAACCAGCACTTGATTATATAGTGTGTAAAATTCCTCGTTGGGATTTGGGTAAGTTCCACGGGGTGAAGCGCGAGATTGGTTCATCAATGAAATCGGTGGGCGAAGTGATGGCTATCGGTCGCACATTTGAGGAAGTGATTCAAAAGGGTTTGCGCATGATTGGTCAAGGCAAACACGGCTTTATCGAAAACTCACCCATGCGCATTGCCAACATTGAAAATGCTTTGAAAGAACCTACCGATAGCCGTATCTTCGTGATTGAAAGCGCTTTCCGCAAAGGCTATGATGTGGATAAAATTCACGAACTTACCAAAATCGACAAATGGTTCCTTTACAAACTCCGCAATTTGTATCAAACTGCCACAGAACTGGAGTCGCTCAACCATATTAAGGATATTCCACAAGATTTGCTCAAACTTGCAAAACAGCAAGGATTTAGCGATTTCCAAATTGCCAAGGCTGTTTTGAAGCAAAATTTAGGGAATGGTCACGAAGCCAACCTGAAAGTTCGTGCCTTGAGAAATGAATATGGCATCAAGCCTGTGGTTAAGCAAATCGACACCCTGGCGGCTGAATATCCTGCTCAAACCAACTATTTGTATATGACCTACAACGGCACTACACACGACATTGCTTATGAAAACGATGGCAAATCTGTGGTGGTGGTTGGTTCTGGAGCCTACCGCATTGGTAGTTCCGTGGAATTTGACTGGTGTAGTGTGAATGCGTTGCTCACCGTGAAACGTGAAGGCTGGCGTTCGGTGATGATTAACTATAACCCCGAAACCGTTTCCACCGACTATGATATGTGCGATCGCCTGTATTTCGATGAACTCACTTTCGAAAGGGTGATGGACATCATCGATTTGGAAACACCTCACGGCACAATTCTTTCCACTGGTGGACAGATTCCCAACAATTTAGCAATGAAACTCGACGCTCAAAAAGTGAAGATTTTGGGCACACAAGCCATCGACATCGACCACGCAGAAGATCGCCACAAATTCTCTGCTATGCTCGATGAATTGGGTATCGACCAGCCAGCATGGCGTGAATTGACTTCAATGGACGACATTCACAGTTTTATTGAAGATGTGGGTTATCCTGTGCTTGTGCGTCCTTCCTATGTGCTTTCTGGTGCAGCAATGAATGTGTGCTCAAACGATGAAGAACTTGAACGCTTCTTGCAACTTGCCGCCAACGTGTCGAAGGAACACCCTGTGGTGGTGAGCGCATTCATTCAAAATGCAAAGGAAATAGAGTGGGATAGTGTGGCGCAAGATGGCGAAATCAAGTTGTATGCCATCAGTGAGCATATCGAATTTGCCGGTGTTCACTCTGGCGATGCCACCATTCAATTCCCTCCACAAAAACTATATGTGGAAACGATTCGCCGTATCAAGAAAATTAGTAGCAAGATTGCCAAGGCACTCCACATCAGCGGACCGTTTAACATTCAATACCTTGCTAAAAACAATGAGATTAAGGTGATTGAATGTAATTTGCGTGCTTCACGTAGTTTCCCATTCGTGTCGAAAGTTTCTAAAATCAACTTTATCGACTTGGCAACAAAGGTGATGCTCGGTATTCCTGTGGAGAAGCCAAACAGCAATGTGTTTGACCTCGATTATGTGGGTATTAAAGCTTCGCAGTTCTCATTCTCACGTCTGCAAGGCGCCGACCCTGTATTGGGTGTGGATATGTCGTCAACTGGCGAGGTTGGTTGCTTGGGCGAAAGCACTTCTGAGGCACTGATGACTTCTATGCTTTCAGTTGGGCATCGTATTCCTAAAAAAGGCGTACTACTGAGCACTGGTTCAGCAAAACAAAAAGCCGACTTGTTGGAATCTGCACACAGACTCCATAAAAAAGGCTATCAATTATACGCTACTGCCGGCACGCACCGTTATTTGAATGATAATGGCATACCTGCAATTTTGGCGCATTGGCCAAGCGAGGCAGATAAAGAGCCACAAGCACTCGATTTGCTGCATAGAAAACAGATTGATTTTGTGGTGAATATTCCAAAGAACCTCACCAGCAATGAACTGACAAACGGCTATAAGATTCGCCGTGCAGCAGTTGATTTAAATGTGCCTCTCATCACCAATGCCCGACTTGCAAGTGCGTATATCCGAGCATTCTGCGACCTTACTCTTGATGACATTGAGATCAAGTCGTGGGATGAATATTAATATTTAATAGTGATTTATGACAAGAGAGAATACTTTTCGCTTCAAGCAATTCGCTGTTTTAAACGACAAAACCGCCATGAAAGTGGGTACCGATGGAGTTCTGCTTGGGGCGTGGTGCGATGTGCGCGAGGCGAAAAGCGTTCTTGATGTCGGAACTGGTTGTGGGCTGATTGCTTTAATGATAGCCCAGCGAAATGCAGATTGCGATATTGATTGTATCGATATCGACGAGGGTGCTATTGAAGAAGCAAGAATCAATGCTGACAACTCCCCGTGGAGCGATAGGATTCATCCTTTCATGTCCGATTTCAAGCAATTCATTTGCGATAAAAAATATGACTTGATTGTGTCGAACCCACCATTTTTCAACAATGGTGTGCTTGCTCCCGACAAGAGCAGGCAAAATGCGCGTCACACGGTGGAGTTGAGTTTCGAGCAATTAATCCATAAAGCCATTTCTTTACTTTCCGATAAAGGTAAACTCTGTTTGATTTCGCCTACTGATGCAGAGGAAGAAATCACAAAATATTGTGCCGAAATCGGGGCGTATGTCCATCAAAAAGTTGTGATATACACAAAGCCTGGCAAAGAACCGAAAAGGTGTTTGTGGGAGATTTCGAAGCATAATTCCGATAAGCGATGCTCTGAATTATTTGTTCAAAATAGCGATGGACAATATTCAGAGCAATATATCGGTTTGTGTAAAGATTTCTATATGAACATGTGATACTTTTACTTGAAGTCACTACTCCTAAATATCAGATTTACAGCCTCGTTATATTTAGTTAAATTATTACTTTTCTTAATCAACTTTCGAGCCTTCTTGTCGGCTTCTGGCAACAGATACTCCCATAAAGTTTTCATTTTTGAGAGTATTTGATGTTCGCCACCAGTAAGTTTTTTGCTATATCGTTCCAATAGCAAATCATGGAAGTGCCTGATTTTCTCTGCTGATTTCTCTGTTTCAAATAAATCGGGCGTCGCAAGCAATTTTCTGCCAATCATCACTCCCGATAAATTCTGGCATTTTTCTTTTATCGTATGAATCTGCTCAATGGATTGAATGTCGCCATTGTAGATAAGAGGATATCGACAACTTTGTGCAAATTCCATGAATTGTTCAAAATTGATGTCACCTTTATATAATTGTTTCCCGATTCGTGGGTGAAGCACTATTTCTTTTGGATTAATGCTTTCGAATAGCGGCAATATTGATTTCCATTGCTGCGCATCGTCGTAGCCCAACCGCATTTTAATTGAATATTCCATATCAGGAATTTGGGCTAATGCAGTAAGCGTTTGTTTACATTCATCAGGGTAAGCAAGAATCCCCGAACCTTTTTTCTTCAGTGCGATGGGAGGGTGTGGGCACCCCATATTAATGTCGATGTAATGATAGCCCATCTCTTTCACTTTCGTTGCCATCAGCACGGCATCGGTTGGCGCACAGGCTATTATCTGTGGACGAATGGGTGCGGTGTTGTTTTCTGGTAAAATGTCATGAATGTCACGTTTCGGAATTTCTCCATTCACCATTCGCATAAATGGTGTGTAGTATATGTCGATGCCCCCAAACATTTCCGCATGGGTATTTCGCCAAATATAATCGGTAAACCCCTGTAACGGAGCGCAATATATTTTCAAATCTTCAAACATATTGCAAAGATAATGATTTAAAGCCAACGGCCGCTTCTTTTAATGAATTTAAATGTGAACTTATCGGCTTTGTTGCATCAAAATTTTGTATCTTTGCATTTATGATTTCCGTACAGAATTTAAAAGTGGAGTTTAGCAGTCAGGTGTTGTTCGACAATGTGAGTTTTGTTGTCAATAAAAAAGACAAAATTGCGTTGGTGGGCAAGAATGGCGCGGGTAAATCCACATTACTAAAAATATTTGCAGGTATTCAAAATCCCACTTCTGGACAAGTGTCGAGGTCGTCGGATATAACGATTGGTTATCTTCCACAAACCATGAATTTATCTGACTGCTGCACGGCTAAGGAAGAGGTGCAAAAGGCCTTCAGCCACATTGATGAGTTGGATAAGCAAATTGATGAACTGAATGTTCAGTTGGCAGAGCGCACCGATTACGAGTCGGAAAGTTATCAAGATTTGATTGATACGCTGACGCACAAAAACGACTTGCGCGCCATGTATCAGAGCGAGAACTATGAAGCCGAGATAGAGAAAACCTTGATTGGCTTGGGCTTTGAGCGCACTGACTTCGACCGTCCCACTTCTGAATTTAGCGGTGGGTGGAGAATGCGTATTGAATTGGCTAAGATTTTGCTCCAGCGTCCCGATGTGTTGCTGCTCGATGAACCTACCAACCATTTGGATATTGAGTCTATTCAATGGCTTGAGAATTTCTTGAAAACTCAAGCCAATATGCTGGTGCTTGTTTCGCACGATAAGGCGTTTATTGATAATGTCACGAATCGCACCATCGAAATCTCGTGTGGGAAAATTTACGACTACAGCGTGAATTACTCTCACTTCATCGAATTGCGCAAAGAGCGAATCGAGCAACAAAAGCGCGCTTACGAGAATCAACAAAAAATGATTCACGACACAGAGGAATTTATCGAGAAATTCAGATATAAGCCCACAAAGTCGGTACAAGTGCAGAGCCGAATCAAGCAACTTGAAAAAATAGAGCGCATCGAGATTGACGAAGTTGACAATTCGCATTTGCGATTAAAATTTCCGCCAGCGCCACGTTCGGGCGACTATCCGGTTATTGCCAATGATTTGTCGAAATCGTATGGCGACCACAATGTGTTTCACGATTGCACTTTCACCATTAAGCGTGGTGAGAAGGTGGCATTCGTGGGTAAAAACGGTGCTGGTAAATCTACGCTCGTGAAGTGTATTATGCACGAAATCCCATTCGATGGCGAACTCAAAATCGGCCATAATGTGGAAATCGGATATTTTGCACAAAATCAGGCGATGCTGCTTGATGAGAATTTAACGGTGCACGACACGATTGATTATGCCGCCACAGGCGAGATTCGCACCCGAATCAACGACATACTTGGTGCTTTTATGTTTGGCGGTGCTGCCAGCGAGAAAAAAGTGAAAGTGCTTTCAGGTGGCGAAAGAAGCCGCTTGGCAATGATTCAATTGCTGTTGCAACCTGTGAACCTTCTGATTCTCGACGAACCTACCAACCATTTGGATATCCGCACCAAGGATATTCTTAAAGAGGCGATTAAAGAATTCGATGGAACAGTGATTGTGGTATCGCACGACCGTGACTTCCTTGATGGGCTTGTGGATAAGGTGTATGAGTTTGGCAACGGCTTGGTGAAAGAGCACCTGTGTGGCATTTACGAATTTCTTGAATACAAGAAACTGAGTTCGCTGCAAGAACTTGAAAAAAAAGACGCTCCACAAAAAGATTCTCCAGCAAAAACTGAAGAAGTGAGCCAATCCAAACTCTCATACCTTGAGCAAAAGGAGGCGCAAAAGAGAATCCGACATGCTGAAAAGCGCATCAAGGAGTTGGAAACGAAAATCAACACTTATGAATCAGAGATTAAAGAGATAGAAAACCTGTTGTCGTCGGGCACCAATACCGACCAAAGTATTTACACCAAACATCAAGAACTTAACGAGGCTCTTGAAAATGCGATGATGGAATGGGAGACGGCAAATGAAGAGTTTGAAACATTACAAAACAACGATTAATAACATATTATTATGAAAAAATCAATCATCTTATCAATGGCGTTAATGTCGGCATTAATGGTTAGTGCCGGTAGTTTAGACAAAGGTGTGGATCGCAACAATCTGGATTTGACCACTGCTCCTGGTACTGATTTTTACCAATATGCATGTGGCGGCTGGATGAAAGCACACCCACTCGACCCACAGTATGCTCGCTTCGGCACATTCGACCAAATGGCAGAAAGCAGCCGTGAGCAACTGAAAGAACTCGTTCTTAATCTTAGCAAGCAGCAAAATGCTAAAGGAACGATGGCTCAAAAGGTGGGCGACATTTTCAATATGGGAATGGATAGCACCCGATTGAACAGTGAAGGCGCAAAACCACTTATGAAAGATATTGATTTTGTGAAGGGTGTGAAGAAGGCCACATTGCCAGAAATGGTGGCATTCATGCACATGGGTATTGCTTCGCCATTCTTTGACTCAGGCGTAATGGCTGACTTGAAAAACTCAGATGTCAATCTCATGTATATTCAGCAATCAGGCATGGGCTTGGGCGATAGAGATTATTATCTTGACGAAGATGCCAACACAAAGAAGGTGCGTGAGGCATACTTGACCTATGCCAACAAACTTTTCACTTTCATCGGTTACAAGAAAAACGATGCAAAGAAAGCAGCCGAAACAGTTCTTAAAATTGAAAAAGAATTAGCAAAAGCCGCTATGACTCGTGAAGAGCAACGCGACTATAGCAAGCAATACAATATTTTCACACTTGAAGAACTTCAAGCCAAATATCCAAACTTCAACTGGAAATCATATTTCTCTGGCCTTGGATTAAATAATGTGAATCGTGTATGTGTCAGTCAACTTGATTTCATGAAGAAAGTTGATGAATTGATTTCCACACTCAAAGAAAAGGAAATTAAGGAATACTTGATTTTTAAGTATATGGATGCTGCTGCTCCATATCTGAGCGATGCTTTCAACGAAGCAAATTTTGATGTTTATTCAAGAGCGTTGTCGGGCAAGCAAGTGATGCAACCACGATGGAAAAGATCACTCAATGTGCCTAACACCCTCCTCGGCGAAGGCGTGGGACAATTATATGTGGAAAAATATTTCCCTGCAGAGTCGAAGAAGAAAATGAAACAACTCGTTGATAATTTGCGTATTGCACTTGGCGAGCGTATTGCCTCACTCACATGGATGAGTCCTAAGACCAAGGTGAATGCTCTTGTGAAATTGAACAGCTTCACTGTGAAGATTGGTTATCCCGACAAATGGCGAGATTATAGTGCAGTTGCAGTAAACCCAGAATTAAGCTATTGGGAAAATGTATTGGTATTGAAGAAGTTTGACGCTCAATTTAGCTATTCTCAATTAGGTCAGCCTGTGGATAAGGATAGATGGCAAATGACTCCACAAACAGTAAATGCTTACTACGACCCATCTACCAACGAGATTTGCTTCCCTGCAGGTATTCTCCAACGCCCATATTTTGATCCTGATGCCGACGATGCTTGCAACTATGGTGCAATCGGTGTGGTAATTGGTCACGAAATGACTCACGGATTTGACGACCAAGGCAGAAACTTTGACCAAAATGGTAATATGGTTGACTGGTGGACTGAAGAAGATGCAAAAGAGTTCCAAAAGTTGGCTGACAAACTTGGCGCACAATACAGCGCAGAAATCGTTGCCGACGATGTTCACGCTAATGGCACATTCACCATGGGTGAAAATATTGCTGACCACGGTGGATTGCGTGTGGCTTACGCAGCATTCAAGAAAACCGAGCAAGGTAAAGGCAGCACTCTTATCGATGGTTTCACTCCTGACCAACGCTTCTACTTGAGTTATGCCAATGTTTGGGCAGCAAATATCACTAAGGAAGAAATTTTGCGTCGCACAAAGGTTGACCCACACTCACTTGGCAAAAACCGTGTGAATGTAGCACTTCGCAACTTGGAAACATTCTTCAACGCATTTGGCATCAAGGCTGGCGATGCAATGTTCAGAGCAGAAGAAGACCGAGTTTCTATTTGGTAATAAATTATTATTTAATCTAAAATTATGACATACACTTATAATGAGGCTTTCGAGGCTTCGAAAAAATATTTTGAGGGCGATGAACTCGCTGCGAGAGTATGGGCAACTAAGTATGCTCTTAAAGATTCTCAAGGCAACTATTTTGAACTTACTCCCGACGATATGCATCGCAGAATCGCCCGCGAGATTGCTCGAATTGAGAGAAAATATAAAAACCCTATGGATGAGCAACTGCTGTTCGACTTGATGAACCATTTCCGCTATTTGGTTCCTCAAGGCAGCCCAATGGCAGGTATTGGCAATAATCGGCAAGTGGGTTCACTGTCAAACTGCTTTGTGATTGGTTTGAAGGGTGAACCCGACAGTTATGGCGGCATCATCAAGATTGACGAAGAGCAAGTGCAACTGATGAAGCGCCGTGGCGGAGTGGGGCACGACTTGTCGCATCTTCGTCCAAAGGGCGCGGAAGTGAAAAATTCAGCACTCACTTCCACTGGTTTGGTGCCATTTATGGAGCGTTACTCCAATTCCACTCGTGAAGTGGCGCAAGATGGCCGCCGTGGCGCATTGATGCTTACTGTGAGCGTGAAGCACCCTGACTCTGAAGCATTCGTTGATGCAAAAATGACAGAAGGTAAAATCACTGGTGCAAATGTGTCGCTGAAAATTGATGATGCATTCATGCAGGCAGCTATCGAGGGAAAGGAATACACCCAACAATATCCTATCCACGCAGAGAAGCCTAAATATACTCAAAAGATCAACGCCACCACATTTTGGAATAAGATCATTCACAATGCTTGGCAGAGTGCAGAGCCTGGCGTGCTTTTCTGGGATACTATTATTCGTGAATCATTGCCCGACTGCTATGCCGACCTTGGTTTCAAGACGGTTTCAACCAATCCTTGTGGCGAAATCCCATTGTGTCCTTACGACAGTTGCCGACTGTTGGCAATCAACCTCTATTCCTACGTTGAGAATCCATTCACTCCAAAAGCTAAATTTAATTTCAGCAAGTTTAAGGAGCATGTGATGTATGCCCAACGAATGATGGACGATATCATCGACCTGGAGATGGAGAAAATTGAAACCATCATCGCTAAAATTGAGGCTGATCCTGAAACTGACGAAGTGAAGGCAACCGAACTTAATCTTTGGAAGAAAATCAAGGATAAAACTTCGCAGGGTCGTAGAACTGGCGTGGGCACCACCGCAGAGGGCGATATGATTGCCGCAATGGGGCTTACCTACGGCACAGAGGAAGCCACAAAATTCTCTGTTGAAGTGCATAAGACATTGGCTCTTGCTGCTTATAGAAGTTCGGTGATGTTGGCAAGTGAACGAGGTGCATTCCCGGTATTTGACTACAAGCGTGAAGTCAACAATCCTTTCATGAATCGCTTGAAAGAGGCTGATTCTGAACTTTATGACTTGATGGTGAAATACGGTCGTCGCAATATTGCTTGCTTGACCATTGCACCAACAGGCACAACAAGTATTCTCACCCAAACCACTTCCGGCATTGAACCGGTATTCTTGCCTGTTTACAAGCGCCGCCGTAAGGTGAATGCCAACGATAAGGAGGTGCGCGTAGATTTCGTGGATGAGTCGGGCGACGCATTTGAGGAATATGTAGTTTATCACCCTAAATTCATCACATGGATGAACATTAACGGCATAGAGGTGAAAGACAACTACACCCAAGAGCAGATTGATGAGATTGTTGCAAAATCACCTTATTATAAAGCCACTTCAAATGATGTGGACTGGCTCAATAAAGTGAAAATGCAAGGTGCTGTTCAGAAGTGGGTTGACCACTCTATCAGCGTCACCATTAATTTGCCTAACGACGTGTCGGAAGATATGGTGAACAAACTTTATGTGGAAGCATGGAAGTCGGGCTGCAAGGGCTGCACTGTGTATCGCGATGGCTCTCGTTCCGGTGTGCTCATTTCTCTTAAAAGTGAGAAAAAGAAAACTACCGAAAATGCAGAACCAAATCCTGCTGATGAAAACGGCTTCGTTACACATAAGCGTCCAATCGAACTTGATGCCGATGTGGTGCGATTCCAAAACAATAAGGAGAAATGGATTGCATTCATTGGCTTGATTGATGGCAAGCCTTATGAAATCTTTACTGGTATTGCTGATGATGACGAAGGTATTTTCTGTCCTAAATCAGTGAGCAAGGGTAAGATTATTAAGGTGATTGACGAAAACGGTCAGAAACGCTACGACTTCCAGTTCGTGAATAAGCGTGGCTTCAAAACCACCATTGAAGGACTTTCTGAAAAGTTTAACCCTGAATTCTGGAACTATGCGAAGTTGATTTCGGGCGTGTTGAGATACCGTATGCCTATCGCACAGGTGCTCAAACTTGTAGGTAGTTTGGAACTTGACAATCAATCCATCAACACCTGGAAAGTGGGCGTGGAAAGAGCACTCAAAAAATATCTGCCAAATGGTGAGAAAGCAAGTGGCCAAACCTGCCCAAATTGCGGTCAGGAATCGCTTGTATATCAAGAAGGCTGCTTGATTTGCACTAATTGCGGAACATCAAGATGCGGTTAATCAACGTGCATCATAACTTATAATAAAAAACTGGGGCTCATTTTGAACTGAGTCCCAGTTTTTTTTGTAATATATAAACCTTTCACGACCTCCTGGCCGATTTGGGTTTAATTTTTCTCGCTTAGTTCAAGCCATCGAAGTTCCATCTCATCGAGCAAGTCTTTCACTTCCTCAAATCTGCTGGCTTTCGTTGCCACATCATCGATTTGCTCACCGCTGTTAAAGAGGTTGAAAAGTTCTTCTTTCTCTTTAGTTAGCCTTTCGATGGATTCTGTGAGTTCTTCAAACTCTCTTTTCTCCTTAAAGGTGAGTTTTTGTGAATTGTCTCTATTGTTGTTTCGTGGCTTCGCTGGCTTTAACTCTGCTTTCTGTTTTTGCGCTGTGGTTTCTTCTTTTTCGTGAGCCTCTTTCCACGCGCGATACTCGCTATAATTGCCAGGGAAATCCCTAATCACACCATCGCCCATAAACACGAATGTGTGGTCCACGCATCTATCCATGAAAAAGCGGTCGTGGCTAATCACAATCAAGCAACCACTAAATTTGCTCAAATAGTCTTCAAGAATTTCCAGCGTTTGGATATCTAAATCGTTGGTAGGCTCATCGAGAATCAGGAAATTTGGTTTGCTCATGAGCACCATTGCCAAATAGAGCCTTCTTTTTTCACCTCCGCTGAGTTTTTCTATCAATTTTTGCTGGTCGGTAGGGGAGAACAAGAAAAGTTGGAGAAATTGCGATGCTGAATAATAGTGCTTTTCATCAAAGTAGATGTGTTCAGCCACATCGCGAATGGCATCAATCACTTTTTTGCCCTCATCGAAATGAATGCCCTCTTGGCTGTAATAACCAAATTTCACCGTTTCGCCAATCTCAAAGTAGCCCGAATCGGGTTGTATCCTATCGAGCAGCAATTTGATAAAAGTGGATTTACCTACTCCATTATCACCCACGATGCCCAATTTCTCATATCTTGAGAATATGTAGTTGAAATCGTTAAGTATCACCTTGCCATCGAAAGACTTTGACACATGGTGTGCAACGAATATTTTCTTTCCGATATATCCTGCTTTCACGTTGAGTTCTACGTCGCCTTTGTCGTTTCGGCTTTGTGCGCGCTCTTTCAAGTCATAGAATGCGTCAATGCGATATTGCGCCTTATGGGCACGAGCTTGTGGCTGGCGACGCATCCATTCAATTTCGGTGCGAAGTAAATTGCGTGCTTTCTCTACGGCCGCATTCTGTGCGTCGATTCGTTCTGCACGTTTTTCCAAATAATAATTGTAGTTACCATCGTAACCGTAAATGCTCTTTTGATCAAGTTCAAGTATCTTTGAGCAGATTTTGTCGAGGAAGTAACGGTCATGTGTCACCATCAGAATGGTCATTCTGCTTCTTGATAAATACGCTTCAAGCCATTCAATCATATCTATGTCGAGGTGGTTGGTGGGCTCATCGAGTATCAAAAAATGTGGATTGCTGATAAGAATCTTCGCCAGTGCCACTCGTTTGATTTGACCACCCGACAGCTCTGATATGCGCTGTTTGAAGTCGTCAATCTTCAGTTGCGACAAAATCTGCTTGAATCGTTCTTCATAATCCCATGCCGATGCCAAATCCATCGCCTGAATGGCTTTGGTCATTTCCTCGTTGTTGCCATCGATTAAGGCATTCTCGTATTGGCGAATGGCTTTTGATTGGTCGTCGTCGCCAATGAGACAGGTGTCCATCACCGACAAGTGTGGTTCAAATTGGGGTAACTGCTTCAGATAACCAATGGTTACATCATTCTTGAAAATCAATTTGCCGTCGTCAGGCGTGTCGTCGCCAGCAATAATGGAAAGGAGTGTAGATTTACCTGTGCCATTTTTCGCTATCAAACCCACCTTGTCGCCTTCGTTGATGGTGAAATTTATATCATCGAATAGGGAGTTAACGCCAAATGATTTTGTGAGATTTTCAACTTGAAGAAGATTTGCCATATAATGTATCTGTAATTTTATGCAAAATTACGAAAAAGCAATAATTTTCGCAAAAATTTTGCAGTTTTGAGAATTTATACTAACTTTGCAAAGCAAAACAAAATGGTGGTATCGTCTAACGGTTAGGACGCAAGATTCTCAATCTTGTAATCTGGGTTCGATTCCCAGTATCACTACCATTTCTAAAACGAGCTTGAAATTCTGATTTCAGATTTCAAGCTTTTTTATTTAATACAATATTTCGGCATGGATATTTTTAATAGAGTGAAATTGCTCGTCGGCAATCAAACGATGGGTCAGATTCAAAGCAAGCGCGTGATTATTTTTGGCGTTGGTGGCGTGGGGTCATGGTGCGCTGAAAGTTTGGTGCGTTCTGGAATCAAGTACCTCACCATTGTGGATTGCGACAGAGTGGCAGAGTCGAATGTGAATAGACAACTAATGGCTACCACTAAAACGATTTCGATGGTGAAGGTGGATGTGCTGAAACAGCGTTTGTTGGACATTAATCCCGATGCGCAAATCACTGCCATGCAGGAAGTATATACCCAAGAAACCAATCATCTGTTCCATCTTGAGAACTACGATTATATTGTGGATTGCATCGACTCGCTTCGAGATAAATGCGCCCTTTTACTCAACGCCACAAACGGCTCATGGGGAATTAAAGATGGTGAAAAGCCACAGCAGGAATTGCCTGTTGACGGAAAAGTGTTTTCCTCAATGGGTGCGGCTCTTAAAATTGACCCAACAGCCATTAAGGTGGCTGAGTTCTGGAAGGTGAGGGGTTGCCCATTAGGAGCGGTGCTTCGGAAAAAGATGAAGCGCGCCAAGCAGAAGCCTGGTAAGAAGGTTCAATGCGTGTATAGCGAAGAGGTTTTACCAAACCTTGGAGAAGACAATGAAAAAACGTCCCCAACATCTTATGTGAAAAACGATGCCGACATGGCAAGCGATGAACTAAACGCCAAAAAGAAACAAGTGAATGGCACACTCGCACACATAACCGCCATTTTCGGATTCACTCTTGCAGGTTTAATTTTACAAGACATCTATAAAAGGTAAATTAAAAAAACGACCACCAATCGGCGGTCGTTTTTTAGTTATGTGTCATTAAGTCTTTTTACTTAACGAGGATGCGCTTAGCTTCAGTCTTGCTGTTGGTAACAACCTTCACTACATAAGCACCAGGTGCCAAGTTTGAAGTAGAGATTGTTGCGTTTGTTGCAGCAGGAGCAACATTAGCTACGGTTACACCATTCATTGCGTAAACGAATACCTTACCAATAGCTTCAGGAGCATTGATGTTGATAGCATTGCCGTCGTTAGAAATAGTGATGTTGCTGGTTGCGATTTCGTCAACTGAAGTGATGACGATGTCGTCGAGAGTCGCATGTTGTACTTCTGCATTGTAGTGAACATATTTCAATTCATCGAAGTAAACATCACCAGTCCAAGCTTGTGAAGGTTCGTCTGGATCTTCGTCAGCGAAGTTTTCTACCAAACCACGCCAAATCCAGAATGCGTCGTATTGCCAGAGGCCTTCCACCAAAGTCTTATTGCCAGAAACGATTTCGTTTTCTTCGTGGTTAACATCCCATGTAACCATTTCCCAACCACGGTTCATTTGGTGCTTGGTGTGACGCTTAACAGATGCTGCATCTGAACGGTCGCGAACGCCATGACCTGCCCAGTTGCCAGAACCGTCGCCATATACATAGGCTTGAATGATTGCGTCTTTGCCATCGTTGTAGTATTTTGCACCATTCTTCTTGTAGCAGCGAAGTCCCCAATATGGGTGTTGGGTGTCAGGATCAAATTGATAGTGAATCTTGAATGAAGAAGCTTGGCTTGGGTTGCTCACGAGGTTGCTTGTCACCATAGATTGGTCTTCCAATTGAGTGAAGCCCTTAGATGAACCTGAACCACCTGGAGAGAACCAGTCGTTAGGATTGTCAGTAGCGTCGATCACACCACTTGACTTCACTGTGCGGTATTCTGACAAGAATTTGAATACAATACCCTTGCTCACGTTACCTGAGAGGTCTTTGAAACCACCCTTAACAGCCACCTTGTAGCACTTGTCGAGTTCCAAATCGTTGTCGAGATAGAAGTGGAGAACTGATGCACCACCTACCACTGCGTGAGTGAGGCGACCTGTAAGAACTACACCTTCCTTGTTGGTCACTACGATTTCGTCACCAGTCACGTCGTCTTCGTTCCATTGAAGTGGTTCGTTGAATTCAACGCGGATAACTGGACGCATAGTGTAAAGCATAGTAGAGTTTTCAGCAGGAGTTGTGCTTGTGATGTATGGAGCTTCAACATCGGCTGGTTTAGTGGTGAAGCTAAACACATAGTTGCCACCTTCTGCACCGTCCTTGTCGCCATCGAGGAATTGGTTGGTTTGAGAGTTCTTTGCGATTGAACCATCAATAGTGATAGTGTAATCCATATCATCCAACAAATCCTTTGGATTCACGCGGAGAGTGTAATCGTTGTCCCAAGAGAGAACCACAACACCTGCATTGTTGATAGAGAATGCTCTTTCAACAGAAGCTCTGTCCATATTACGAGAGAATGTGAACACAATGTCTTCCAGAGTGCTTACAGCGGTTGGGTTAGTTACGCTAACGCCAGAAACTTGTGCAGGAGCATTTGATGTGAGAGAAATGTTAGCCCAAGTTACGTTGTCACCAGCCAGTCCTTGTGGGTCGCTCTTGAGAGTCACCTTTTGTGAAGCTTCTGGATAGCCGTTAGCCTTGTAAGTCACTTCAACTTCTTGACCAGGCACCAGGTCGTCTTCAAACAAGAAGAAACCGTTGTGAACGAGGTTAGGATTCTTTACGTATTTGTGGAAGATTGATTCGTATGAGTCAGTAACAATGGTTTTACCATTAACTGTTACTGAAACATTGTTGATAGGTTGACCATTTTCAGAGTTGGTAACAACACCAGCAAGCATAATCTTTTCAGGGCGTGCAAGACCACGGAATTCCATAATAGAACGTGCGGTAGCAAAGCCTTCCAAGCGCTTGTAGCTTTCATTGATGTTCAATGCCTGTTGCATAGGCAAAGTGTGATAACCACCTTCGCTCAAGATTGAAGCCATGTTGGTACGGCGGTTAACAGAAAGGTATGGGTATTGGTTTTCGTGAGTGTCAACATCTCCATTGTAGAACACGCGGTCGTAGTAGTTGCCACGAGTTTCGGTGTTATACATCACGCCGGTGAGGTTCGGGCACATAATGTCGCCCATGCGCTTACCACCGTTAGGAGTTTTCTCTACATAGTTGCCATTTGATTTCCAACCACCAAAAAGGAATACTGTAGAGTTCTTAGATGGAGAGCCAGCATCAGAGTGAATAGAGTAGAAGAAGTCAGCACCCCATGCGTTAGCCATGTCGGAACGTTCGTCGAGGTCAACGTATGCATTATCGTTGTCACGAGTCATGCCGATGGTGGTTTCATCAGCAGTGGTGTATTTAAACAAGAATGCACGAGTAGCCAAACCTACACGCAACACTTTTTCAGCCTCGGTATAGCCGTAAAGACCAGAGTTTTCGCGACCAGAGTGTCCTGGGTCAATCCAAAGTTTGAATGTGCCCCAATCCTGCTTAGTGATTTCTTGAGCCTGGGCGCTGCCGCCAAATGCCATTGATGCCAAAGCGGCAATCATAATATTTTTCTTATAATTTTTCATGATTTACCTTTATTTAATATCAATAACATAAATATTACCATCGGCATCGTTGTCAAACGCCACCTTTGTACCGTCAGGAGATACCGACAAAGTAACAGGAATCACATCACTATTAGGAGTGAGATTGTTTTCAACGCCAGTTTCAACATTCACTGAGTAAATGTCGGAAGCAGTGAAGCGTTCGCCATTGTCTTGCAAACGAGCAAACATCAAATCCTTGCTGTTGGGAGCCCATGAAGCATGTGAACCCTTGCCAAACGACTTGAGGTTAGAACCGTCAACATCACAAACAAACAAACCGTTGCTTACGATTTGGAATGCGATTTTCTTGCCATCAGGCGACAAAGTTGGGTTAAGCACCATCTTGCCAGCGAACTTTTCAAGTGATGGAATCAACTTAGTTGCTTCAGCAGGTTGGTCAACCATGATTTTGAGAAGGTTTGTAGCCTTCATCACCTTTGATTGACGGAAATTTCTTTGACCAGCTGCCACTTCTTGAATTTTGCCGGTTTGTACATCTACATTTTCGATGCGAACCATGCGCAGGTTGTCAACCACTGTGTAAGGGGTTGAAACGATTGTAGCTGCGTCAGCCCAATTCATTTTGTAACCAGCACCTAAAGCATCGGAAACTTGTTGGAGATTGGAACCATCAGCATTGGCAACCCAAATACCGATGTAGTTGTCGCCAGTAACAGCAATCTTACTGCCATCAGGTGACCAAACAGGAGCCATAAGGCTTTGAGAAGATTTGATAAACAATCTTGGCTCGCTAACGGCCTTAGATTGTGCCATCAAACTGCTCACACTCAGCATTATTGCTGAAACGAGTAGCAATTTTTTCTTCATGTTCAGAAAAATTAATTAGTTAGTTAAAAATAAGTTTTCGGTTTTATTTCCTCCAAAATTAATATTTTTTTTAAAACCTTACAACAAACATTGTGTAAAAATAAAAAAAACTTCTGCGTTTCGGCAGAAGTTTTTCGTTATGGGATTTAGTGTTATTTTGTCGCAAGTTCATCGAGCAATGCGAAATCCAACACATCTTTTATGCATTCCACATAATGAAAGGTGAGGCCTTTGAGATATTTTGGTTCAATGTCGTTGATGTCCTTTTTGTTTTGGTTACACAGTATAATATCTTTGATACCAGCACGCTTTGCGGCCAAAATTTTCTCCTTGATGCCTCCCACAGGAAGCACCTTGCCACGCAATGTGATTTCGCCCGTCATAGCCAGTTTGCTGCGCACTTTCCTTTTGGTGAATGTGGAAACCAGTGAGGTGACCATTGTCACACCTGCAGATGGTCCGTCTTTTGGAATTGCGCCTTCTGGCACGTGGATGTGTACGCCGTTGTTGTCGAACACACTTTGCTCAATGCCCCATTCTGAAGCGTGTGCTTTAATGTATTGCACTGCAATGATAGCCGACTCCTTCATCACATCGCCCAAATTACCTGTTAATGTGAGTTTTTCGCCCGACTTACCAGCTGGCGAGAGTGACGATTCCACAAAAAGTATCTCTCCACCTACAGCAGTCCAAGCCAAGCCTGTCACCACACCGGCATAGTCGTTTCCTTCATATTCCTCACTATTAAATATAGGTGAACCGAGGTATTCCTCTACCATATTTGGAGTAACAGAAGTTGGGAATTCTGTGCCGCTGACTTTTTTGCAGGCAATCTTTCTGAGGATTTTGCCGATTTTCTTTTCCAAATCTCTCACGCCGCTTTCACGAGTGTAGTTTTGGATGATTTTAGCCAAAGTGGGTTTGGAAATACTTACCTCCTTTGGTTCGAATCCGTTCTCCTCCAGTTGCTTTGGCACAAGATGGCGAGCAGCGATTTCCACTTTCTCCTCCATTGTGTAACTGTTTATTTCAATAATCTCCATTCTGTCGAGCAATGGGCGAGAAATGGTCTGTAGAGAGTTGGCTGTGGCAATGAAAAGCACTTTCGACAAATCGTAATCAATGTCGATGTAATTGTCGTGGAAGTGAGAGTTTTGCTCTGGGTCAAGCACCTCAAGTAATGCCGAAGAAGGGTCGCCCTTGAAGTCGCTTCCCACTTTATCTATTTCGTCAAGCACAATCACGGGATTGTTTGCGCCACACTTTGCCATGGCTTGGAGTATTCGGCCTGGCATAGCTCCGATGTATGTGCGTCGGTGACCACGGATTTCCGACTCATCGTGAAGACCGCCAAGAGAAATTCGAGCATACTTTCGATTGATTGACTTGGCAATAGAGCGACCTAATGAGGTTTTACCCACACCAGGAGGGCCGTAAAGGCAGAGGATAGGGGCTTTCAAGTCGCCTCTCAATTTCAGCACAGCAAGGTGCTCAAGTATTCTTTCCTTCACTTTTTCAAGTCCGAAGTGATCTTTATTGAGTTGTGCCGATACCTTTTTCAAACTGATATTGTCTTTAGTGGTATCATCCCATGGGAGGTTGAGCAGATTGTCGAGGTAGCTGAACTGAACGGAGTAATCTGGTGATTGCGGATTGTAGCGTTCGAGCTTCTTCAGTTCCTTTTCAAATTGCTTCTGCACATTCTCGTTCCAGTTCTTGCTCTTGGAGCGTTGATACAGTTGCTGGATATCGTCTTCGCCATTGCCGAGTTCTTCCTGAATGGTGCGAATTTGCTGTTGCAGGAAGTGTTCACGTTGCTGTTGCGACAAATCTTCTCTGGTTCGCGAAGTGATATTTGCCTTCAATTCCACAAGTTGCGCCTCTTTGCTCAATGCTGCAAAAAGGAGGTAGGCACGCTTTTTGACATCTCTTTCCTCAAGCATTTCTTGCTTCTTGTGAGGCTCGAATGGCATGTTGGTGGTGAGGAAATTGATCAAATATTCGTTACTGTCGATGTTCTTGACAGCAAAAGCCAATTCATTGGCGCCTTCACCAAGTGTTTTGAGAATTTGGTGCGTAACATCCTTAATCGACGACATCAACACACGGAATTCCTTATCCTTTGCGATTGGTCGGATTTCTTCAAGCGTGGTGATACTGCCTTTGAGATATGGTTCGGTGGCGTGAATTGAGTTAAGCTTGAATGGTGAGCGGCCACGCAAAATCACGTTTGTGGTGTTGTCGGGCAATTCAAGCACTTTTATAATATCGGCCACGGTACCTACTTTGTAGAGGTCGTCGAAGCCGGGATTGTCCACTTTGCTATCCATTTGGCAAACCACAGCGATTGGGCGGCTCAGTCGCTTCGCCTCATTAATCAGATTTAATGATTGTGGGCGACCAATAGCCACAGGCATGGTCATTTCTGGGAAAAGCACCATGTTTCTCAATGTGAGAATTGGCATATCCGTCATTTCTTCTGCTCCTACATTCGTGTTGCCGAGTGGATCAGCTTTGATTTCGGCGAATATTGTTCCAATCTGTGGAGCAGCTTCTGCTTGTATGTCGGTGTCTAAATCGTTAAAAAAATCTTTCATCCTTTTTTATTTTTATGAATCAAGTGGCAATTAAAGTGCCAATATTATATGTGAAATCATAAATATGACTATTTTGCGCTGTTTCTGCCAAAATGTCGCCTCTGCGAAATCAAAATAAGGTGGCACGAAAAATGCGAATTTGAATTTTCGAAAATAATTATAAACTTTAAAATACTACAAAAATGACAATTAAACCATTAGGCGACCGTGTTCTCATCGAACCCGCCAAAGCTGAAGAAGTCACTGCTGCTGGCATCATTATCCCAGACAGTGCAAAGGAAAAGCCTCTCAGAGGCTCTGTGATTGCATGTGGCAATGGCACTAAAGATGAAGAAATGTACGTTAAGGTGAACGATATGGTTCTGTATGGCAAATATGCTGGTACAGAAATCGAAGTTGATGGAAAGAAAATGCTGATGATGCGCCAATCCGACATCTTGGCTGTAGTTGTTGACTAATTAAAATTTTAAAGACATGGCTAAATTAATTAAATTCGATATTAAGGCTCGCGAAGAACTTAAAAAAGGCGTTGACCAATTGAGCAACGCAGTAAAGGTGACACTTGGTCCAAAAGGCCGTAATGTGATTCTCGACAAGAAATTTGGTGCTCCTCACATCACTAAAGACGGTGTGAGTGTGGCTCGCGAAGTGGAGCTTGAAGATGAATTCCAAAACATTGGTGCTCAACTCGTAAAAGAAGTGGCATCAAAGACCAACGACGATGCCGGTGACGGTACAACCACTGCTACAGTTCTGGCTCAAGCTATTGTGAACGAAGGACTGAAGAATGTGGCTGCTGGCGCTAATCCAATGGACTTGAAGCGCGGTATCGACAAAGCAGTTGCAAAAGTTGTGGAAGGCATCAAGGCTCAAGCTCAAGAAGTGGGCGACGAATTCGACAAAATTGAAAACGTGGCACGTATCAGTGCTAATAATGATTCTGTGATTGGCGAACTCATTGCAGAAGCTATGAAGAAGGTGAAACGCGATGGCGTTATCACAGTAGAAGATGCAAAGGGTACCGACACTTACGTTGATGTGGTAGAAGGTATGCAATTCGATCGCGGATATATTTCTCCATATTTCGTTACAAATGCAGAAAAAATGTCATGCGAAATGGAGCATCCCTACATTCTTCTTTTCGATAAGAAGATTTCCACATTGAAGGATATGCTTCCTATTTTGGAACAAACTGCTCAAAGCGGTCGTCCACTCCTCATCATTTCTGAAGATGTGGATAGCGAAGCATTGGCCACTTTGGTGGTTAACCGTATGCGTGGTTCACTCAAGGTTTGCGCAGTTAAGGCTCCAGGCTTCGGCGACCGTCGTAAGGAAATGCTCGAAGATATTGCAATTCTTACTGGTGGCGTTGTTATCAGCGAAGATAAGGGCATGAACCTTGCAAGTGCCACTATTGATATGCTCGGTACTGCTGAAAAGATTTCCGTGAACAAGGAAAACACCACTATCGTGAATGGTGCTGGCGACAAGGCTAAGATTGCTGACCGTGTTACTCAAATCCGCACCCAAATCGAGTCAACTAAGTCAACTTACGACAAGGAAAAACTCCAAGAACGTTTGGCTAAGCTTGCAGGCGGTGTAGCAGTGCTTTACATCGGTGCACCAAGCGAAGTAGAAATGAAGGAGAAGAAAGACCGTGTTGACGATGCTCTTAGCGCAACTCGTGCAGCTGTGGCAGAAGGTATCGTTCCTGGTGGTGGCGTGGCTTACATTCGCTGCTTGGAGTCTCTCGAAGGCTTTAAGGGCGACAACGACGATGAAACTACAGGTATTCGCATCGTTAAGCGTGCCATCGAAGAACCACTTCGCCAGATTGTGAACAACGCAGGTCTCGAAGGCGCAGTTGTGGTAAACGAGGTTAGAAACGGCAAGGGCGACTTTGGTTACAATGCACGCACCGACAAGTACGAAAACCTCTTTGAAACTGGCGTGATCGATCCAGCCAAGGTTACTCGTGTGGCATTGGAAAATGCAGCTTCTATCGCAGGCATGTTCTTGACCACAGAATGTGTTATCGCTGAAAAGAAGGAAGAAGTGCCAGCTGCTCCTGCAGCCCCAGGTATGGGTGGTATGATGTAATCTAAAAATCATATAATCATATTGTTAAAGGTCGTGAGAACTCACGGCCTTTTTTGATGCTTATGCACATAAGGCCACAAGGTTGACTTGACTATATGACTTGACTATACATTAATAATTTGTGGCAATCACTTTTTTTTTTTAATTTTGTGATATTTTTAATTCTGGCAAGTTGAATTGAATTTCTGTTTTGGCAGTAGGATGACTTTGTCGGAATGCGATGTTGAAATTATTAAATCATTAAGATATGAAAATTAACAAACTTTGCGCATCTCTATTTGTATGTCTCGCAGTGGCAAGTTGTAGTACTCCACAACTTGGTTACTTTAAAGATTTGAAAGATGGCGACAAAAAAGAACTTGCCTCTCAGCATAATATTAAAATTCAGCCAGGCGATCGTCTGTCGATTTTGGTGAGTAGTAAGGATCCAAACTTGGCTTATCTCTACAATTTGCAGGTGGTGGGTCACTATCGCTCAACTTCTGCCAATAATAATCTTTCGACCTCTACTATCGCAAGTTACACCGTGGATGAAAATGGTGATATCGATTTCCCATATTTGGGAAAACTCCACATTAAGGGAATGACCCGAAGCGAGGTGGCAGAGTTTGTGAAGAAATCGTTGGTCGACAACGATAAGTTGAAAGACCCTACCGTAACTGTCGATTTCCGCGATATGTACTTTTCTGTGACTGGTGAAGTGAAAAATCCAGGCAGATTCACTATCGATCATGATAAAGTGACATTACTCGACGCTTTGAGTCAAGCAGGCGACTTGACCATTTATGGTCGTCGCGACAATGTGTTGGTGATTCGTCAATATGGGAAGACTCAAAATATTTATAGAATCGACCTTGCAAATGCTCAACAACTCTACTCGTCGCCAGCATTCTATCTGCAGCAAAACGATATGATTTATGTAGAGCCAAACTCCAGACGTGCAAAAGAAGCCACAGAATTGGGTATCTCGTTTAGCAACCCATCGCTTTGGCTTTCTGCTGCTTCGTTATTAACGACCATTAGTGTCCTCATATTCAAGAAATAATGGAACAAAATAAAAATTATTACACCGACGAAAATTCAAATTCTGATTTTGCTAAATTGCAAGAGTGGATCACCTTGTGTATTAGCAAATGGCATTGGTTTTTAGTGTCATTTTTAATCGTTGGTGCGCTGACGGTGTTGTTTATTTTGAAAACACCACCCACTTACACACGTTCGACCTCAATTCTGGTAAAAGACGATGATGCTTCAAGTGCGCTTTCAAAAGAATTCGGACAGTTTGCTGCATCGGCTTTTGGTAAATCGAGGATGAATATTCAAAACGAAATGATTACCTTCAAATCGATCAACTACATGCTCGATGTGGTGCAATCGCTTCATCTCGATATGAATTATTTTGTGGATGGTAATTTTCATCAAAACGTGATTTATGGAAAGGAATTGCCAATTACAGCCCAGCTTCCAGACGTGGCTCCCGATCAGTATGCTAATTTCACTGTTGCGATTAAGGGTAATAATTTAGAATTATCGGATTTCTCTGCAAAGAATGTTGATGAATACTCTAAAGTTTGTAAGGGCGCATTAGGACAAGTCATTCAAACTCCCATTGGTAAGGTGATTATCAATCCCACAAAGGCATTTATGGGCAAGTATGAGGAACCCATTTATGTGTCGAAATACAGTGTTAGAGATTGTGCCAATATGTATGCTGCGCGCTTGAATGTGGAATTAGACGAAGAACGTTCGTCGGTAATTGACATATCGTTCGAAGATCAATCACCCGAACGCGCAGAAGACTTGTTGAACAAATTGTTTGAAGTGTATAACAAAAAATGGGTTGAGGACATTAACCAACAGGCCATCAGCACTTCGCAATTTATCGATGAAGAACTCCGTGTCATCGAATCTGAACTTGGTATCGTCGACAAGGATATTTCTTCTTACAAGAGCGAGCATCTGATTCCAAACTTCCAAGTGGCTTCGGGATTGTATATGAACAAGGTTGAAAACACTAACTCGCAATTGCTTGAGTTAGACAACCAATTGTTTATGGCCAAATACGTGAAGAAGCAACTTAACGAGGGTCACCAGTATAAAGTTCTGCCAGTGAACTCTGGCATTGAAAGTAATTCGATTTCGCAACAAATTTCGAATTACAATGAAATGGTGCTTCAGCGCAACAATCTTGTGGCTAATAGTAGTGAAAACAACCCACTGGTTCAAGATTTAGATAAATCGTTGGCTTCAACTAAAAAAGCCATCAATGCCTCTATCGATAATGTGATTGCCACTATCAGCGATAAGATTGGCTCATTGCAAGCGAGCGAAAGCAAAACTAAATCGAAATTGGCATCAAGCCCAACTCAGGAAAATTACATCATGAGTGTTGAGCGCCAACAGAAGGTGAAAGAACAACTTTATATGTTCTTGCTCCAGAAGCGTGAAGAAAATCAGCTTTCGAAAGCATTTACTGCCTATAACACCAAGATGCTGAATCCACCTATTGGTAATCCAGCGCCAACCAATCCAAAGAAGAAAAATATCGCAATCATCGCCTTAATCATTGCGTTGATTATCCCAATGCTGATTGTGTTTATCGTTGTGAACATGGACACTATGGTGCGATATAAAAAAGATCTTTCTTCGCTTTCTATTCCATTCTTGGGCGAATTGCCACTCTCTTATAAGCGTCGCAAAGGTCTTCTTGGCTTGTTGTTTAAGAAGAAAGAAAAGCGAACTATTGTGGTGAAAGAACACAACAACAATGCAATTAATGAAGCATTCCGTGTGTTGCGAACCAACCTCGAGTTTGTTTTTGGCAAGGAAGGTAAGAATAAGCGAATCATGTTCACCTCGGCGAATGCGGGATCTGGTAAAACTTTTATTTCGATGAACTTGGCCACTTCCTTTGCAATCAAGGGAAAGAAAATTCTTGCCATCGACTTGGACTTGCGTAAGGCTTCTTTATCCACATTTATCAATTCTCCATCTATCGGTATTTCAAATTATTTGAGTGAGAATATCGATGATTTTGAGCAAATCATTGTGAAAGGAAAGAACCATCCAAATTTGGATGTGATACCTGTGGGTACAATTCCTCCAAACCCAACTGAGATTTTGTTTAGCGAACGTTTGGAAACCTTGCTCAATACTGTGCAAGATCGTTACGACTACATCTTCATCGACTGTCCGCCATTGGAAATTATGGCTGATGCTTCGATTATCAATAATCTTACCGATATGACCATCTTTGTGATTCGTTCGGGACACTTCGATAAGCGTATCCTGCCTAATGTTGAAAAGTACTACGTAGAGAAGCGATATAAGAATATGGTATTGATTCTCAATGGTGTGGATACAAGTTCGTTGACATATGGTTATAACTATGGTTATGGATATGGCTACGGTTATGGATATGGTGCGAAAGAATAATTGATTGAATTAATGAGAATTTAATATATAATCAAATATGAAAGCATGTTTTATGGGGTTAGGCTATATTGGCCTCCCTACAGCGATTATATCTTCTCTGCATGGCATTAGAGTGTGCGGTGTTGATATCAACCCTGAGGTAGTAGAGAAAACGAATAGGGGAGAACTACACATTGTTGAGCCAGGCCTTCAAGACTTGCTCAAACAGGCTGTAGATAGTAAGAGCCTGGTGGCAAGCACTACGCCTGTGGAGAGCGATGTTTATCTCATTGTTGTACCTACACCCTTCAAAGCAAAGCATAAGCCTGATATCAGCTACGTGGAATCTGCCACTAAGACAGTGATTCCATTTTTGAAAGAGGGCGATTTATACATTATTGAATCTACCTCACCTGTGGGAACTACTGAAAAAATGGCAGAGATCATTTTTTCAGTTCGTCCCGAACTCAAAGACCGTATTCATATTGCCTATTGCCCAGAGAGAGTTCTTCCTGGTAATGTGATTTTTGAGCTTGTGAACAATGATCGTGTAATCGGTGGTATTGATGAAGCATCAGCAGATGCCGCAGCTGAATTCTACGGAAAATTCGTAACAGGTCAGCTTCATAAAACGAATTGCAGAACTGCTGAAATGTGCAAACTCGTGGAAAATTCGAGCCGCGATGTGCAAATCGCATTCGCCAACGAATTGTCGATGATTTGTGAAAAGGCAGGTATCAATGTCTGGGAACTTATCTCACTTGCTAATAAGCACCCTCGAGTGAATATTCTACAGCCAGGTTGTGGCGTAGGTGGTCACTGTATTGCTGTTGATCCATATTTTATCAGTTCGGCATTCCCTGAGGAGGCCAGGATTATTGCTCAAGCACGCAGAATCAACAACTATAAATCTGATTGGTGTGTTGAGAAAGCGAAAAATGCTATTCTCACTTTCGAGTTGAAGACCGGCAGAAAGCCTCAAGTGGCTTTAATGGGCCTTGCATTTAAGCCGAATATCGACGATTTAAGGGAATCTCCTGCAATGAGGATTGCATCAGAAATTTTGGGAGAATTTGCTGATATTGATTTCCATGTGGCTGAACCAAATATTGAAAGTCATAAAGATTTCAAGATAGAAGGTTATCAAGCATCGTATGATGCAGCCGATATTGTGTTATATCTTACAGCTCATAAAGAATTCTTCACCCTTCCAAACGATGGAACTAAAGAAATTCTTGACTTCTGTGGAATTCTAAAATAATTTATATGGGAGATGATATTTAGCATCATTGTATATACAATAACTGCCGGTTTGCTATTCTTTTTAGGATGGCATTATAATAGTAGAGTATCTAAAAGCGAACTTCAAGCCTCCACTATAGAGTTTCTTTCTAGCTGGGAAATGCTGTTGTCATTCGCAGTGTTCACTCTTGTGGCAGCACTTCGTTATCACACCGGGTGGGATCACGAGTATTACTTGATGGACTATGAGGGGTATCAAAATAGTGGCACCATATTGCGCTCCGATTTTGAATTCGGATTTCGATTCATCGAGTCACTATTTGCCGACTTAGGATTTCATTATTCGGTTTTCTTTGGTTTTTTAGGGTTCATAAATATATTCTTTTTATATTTCGCTATCAGGAAACAACTCAGCGTGATTCCATGGGTAGGTCTTTGCTTGGTTCTTGGTCCCTACTTTATTCACTTGATGAACACAATGCGACAGGGTATGGTTGAATCGTTTTTTGTGTCGTTCTCCGTCTTAATAATCTATAGGAAATTTCTTCCATATTTAATTATTGCTATATTGTGTGCTTCATTTCATAAAGTGGCATTCCTGATTATTCCCATTTATTTATTGGGTATAGTCACGATTAAAATTAAGCGAAGGTATCTTTTTTTGATATATCTAGGTTTTTTTATATTGGGACAGTTTCCATGTATTGTTGCGTATGCAATCGATTTGTTTAGTGATGTGATTCGTTTATATGGTTATGGGAAATATGTAGATTTAATGCATAATAATGCTGATTTCGCTTTCATACGTAATCCATTCGGATTGATGAGTTTACTGATATTAGTGTTGCATATAGCCCTTATTGATTTATATCCTAAACTTAAAAAGCACTTTGCAGGCGATAAGTTTTTCGTTCTCTCATTTCGATTTGCATTAATATATATGTGCTATTTCGCACTCACTATTAATACCGCTCGATATATTAAGCGCCCCAGTGAGTTATTATTTCTATTCTTGTTGATTGTGACTGGATATGCTTTGTCATACTTGTATTCTACAAGAAGATTTAAAGCTCTTGTTTGTATGTTGTTGATTAGTTGCTCTTCTGTTTATATTTCTTTAGCTAAGGATTATTATAAATATAATGGCGAACCAACTTCAATTTATTATCGTTTTATTCCTTCATTAAATTTTAATAAGAAATGTTGATATCAATCATCCTTCCGGTATATAATGCTGAAAAGTTTATTGAACGATGCATTCAATCATTACTGGTGCAATCATTAGATGATGTTGAAGTGATAATGATTGATGATTGCTCAAAAGATAATGGTTTCCAAAAAGCTATTGATTTAATAAATAGTAATGGAATGCAAGCTCATTTTAAGTTACTGAGAAATACTCATAATTTAAATTGTGCTGGATCACGAAATCGAGGCATTTCTGAAGCTACAGGCGAATACATCACATTTGTTGATTCAGATGATTATGTTGATGAGCACTATTTGTCGGAATTGATGTCGACTATTGCTGAACATAATAGCGATGTGATTATTTATGATTATAAGGAAATTACCAGAACTGAAGCTATTTTGCATGAATTTCAACCACTTTCAACTCCTGAAGATGTGATTGTGGCACTGCTATTGAATAAGATGCATAATTCGCTGTGTAACAAAGTATTTCGACGCTCATTAATGGTCGATAATGGCATCAATATGCCTTGCAATCTCACTCACTACGACGATAAGGCCATCTGCTTTAAATTGATTTATAATGCAAAGGTGATTTCATTCATTCCTAAGTGTTTGTATTTTTACGATAGGCGAAATGAAGGTTCGGTTACGAGAGGTGATCAACGAAAGCATGTGGCTTCTGCTGTAGATGTGGTGAAGATTATCGATGATTTTTTTGTTGATAAACCAAAGTCAGCAGCATTAGAGGAAGCAATAGAAGTAAATAAAATGCATATTCTTGGATTCGTGCTTCTTTACGGTACAGAAGCGGAGATCCAAAAATATAGTAAATATCTCGGAAAATTCCGTATTAAATCCATATTATTGGTTGGTAATGTGCCAATGCACTATCGTTTGGCTGTATTGTTTAAGCAAAATCATTTGTCATTTGTTACTACTTTGATTCGCCATGCTTTGAGTAGTTATCAAAATGCTGTTAAGAAAAACAGAAAATAAAGAAATAAATGCAATATTTAAAAGTATCAAGTAATGGCTCCTATTTTTTGTTTATGACTTTGCTCTATGTCGTATCGCCATTGCTATGCTTTATCATCGCCTTGTTACTTTATAGGCGTACAGTTTCGCATTTCTTCTATGTGGCTTATGCTTTCTTTTTTGGGTATCAGCTTGGTGCTAACTACGATCTGATGATGCACTACCAAAATTACCTCACATTCTGGGATAGAAGTTTTGTTGAATCATATACAGATTTTGAAACGCTCTATTTAGGTCAGGAGCCATTCCATTTCGTGTTTAAGTATTTGTTGTCGCGGTTTAACGCCTCGCAGAGAGTATTTTCAGGATGTGCTTGCGCAATATATGCCATCATTGTGACGTTTTACTTGCGGCAATATCAGCATATCTACCGAGGGCGAATGGATTTTAGTCAATTACTCTTGCTATTCATTATGGCAGTGGTGATTGAGTATTATTGGTACTTCGGTTTGCGCTTTTGGAATGGAGCTTTCATATTCATGATATTATACAGCAAGCACGTGATTACAGGCAAAAAGATCTACATATTCCTTACACCGTTGTGCATACTATTCCACGTAGCTATGGCAACTGTGGTGGTCGTGGCATTTGCTTCTCATCTGCTAAAAAATCAGCGATTGGTGACTTATTTACTCTTTGCCACCAGCTTTGTGTTTAAGTTTATCAGTTTCAAGTTTGATAAGATGATGGCTTCATTTGGATTTGTCAAGTCATTTTACAAGGTTAATTACCAAAAAGATTTTTATCATAAAGCAATTGAAAAGGTAACTAAAGAAAAATTGCTTGAAGGTAATTTTGTGTATAACAATAGAATTCCATTGATGCTTTTTTTCTTCTTTATTGTAGTATTCGCGCTTTGGGTAAAAAATAAAAATGTGAATCGCCGATACTCTCAAATGTTTGCCATGATTTTGTTGATGATGGCATTTGCAAATATCGGATATTCCGACTATGTATTCTATGAGCGATTTCTCAAGTTTGCTGCGCTGATTGCTTATAGCTATATGTTTTTATTGTTTGCTGAGCCAGCCAACAAATGGATTTGTAAACATTTATTTGTGACCGTTCCTTTACTTGTGATTGGTGTGCTTTCTTTAGTGATTGCATTGGTTCAGCAGCGTCTAATCATATCGGACCTCTCATTGTGGCTCGGAAATTTTTTCTCTGATGTGAGCCTAAGTGAGATTCATAACAATGGCTATAAATAGAAATGGAAGATAATAAAAATAATAGAGGGCGTACCTTTTTTAAAAATTTTGGAATATACTCTGTGGGAGTTCTCGGAACGCGAATCATCACCTTTTTGATGGTTCCACTCTACACTTACTTCCTTGATGATACTTCAGATTATGGCTATTATGACCTTTGCCTTCAATTATGTATGTTGTTGTTACCAATATCTACACTTCAGTTGAGAGATGGGGGGTTTAGGTTTCTTGTAGATAATGTGGATGAAGAACACCGCAAAAAGGTGGTTACCTTTGTTTGCAAAGCAATATCTCGGAATATTGCCATTATTCTAATCGCTGGATTACTCTTGACTATATTTGGCCATATTGAATATGCTCACTATACAGTAGCTCTACTTATTGCGATGACGCTGCATGAAGTGTTTGGACAAATCACAAGGGGCTTAAGACGAAATGACATATATGTGAAGTGCAATCTTATCAATGCACTGTTGATAGGTTTGTTAAGCGTGCTTCTGGTAGCCATCTTCAAGATGGGGATAGAAGGTATTTTTCTGGCTAATATCATTTCGCGTGTCGTGACCGTAAGCATCATGCTGTTTCAACAGAAAATATTTCAAAAATATTTCTTCTTCAATCTTGATGTTAGAACAATTAGAAAAGAGATATTTAAATATGCCTTGCCTCTCATTCCAACCTCGCTTTGCTGGCTTTTCACCACTATGTCAGATAGGTTTTTTATCAGCTATTTTGTCTCGATGGAAGCCAATGGAATTTATGCCGTTACGATACGCTTTACAATGATTTTGCAAACATTGACGCTCATATTTTACCAAACATGGCAAGAAACTGCGATATCACAATACCGTAAACCTGATAGAGACAATTTTTTTTCAAAGGTATTCAACTATTATATGTTTGCCTTGGTTACACTCTTAATACTTTATTCTTATCTGCTAAAAGTGAATTATTTTTGGCTTGTGGCTCCAAATTATCAAAATGGTGTAACCTATGTGTATATACTTGGCATTATAACCATTATGATGAATACCTCCTCTACATTTTTCGAATTGGGTTATCAGTGTGGTAAAGACACAAAGCGTGCTGTTCCAGCTCTATTTCTATCGGCGTTGCTTAATGTGATACTAAATTTTCTCATTACACCTCAATATGGTGTGAATGGCGTGATTTTCTGTAGCTTTGTTACCTATCTTTTCTTATGTGTGTACCGATTCATTGACACGAAGCGTTTTTTCAAAATCCATATTCAAAAGAATACTATGGCTCTGTGCATGATCGTGATTTTGGGGTATTACTTGTTTGAGTTAAATCTCGGTGTGGTGGTGGATATGATTAGTATGACGATATTGTTGGTGTTGGTTGGTGTATTAATGCCAAACGAAGTTAAGAATATGGTGTTGTCGAAAGTGAAATCTATTTAATTATGAGAATTTCAAATAAAATATCAAAGAAAGTAGTTACAATTGGACCTACATTCCGACCCGTAGCAGGAGGTATAGCTCAGGTGATGGAATATTACCACGACTATGTGTTTGATGATTTTCAGTTTATTGCCAATTCTTGTCCTGGAAGTAAACTTACAAAGGCTTTTTGTGCAGTTAAGGCTTTTGCTAAACTGCTGAATTTGCTTTTGGTGAAAGATATTGAAATCGCTCATATTCATACTGCCTCTAAGATTTCATTTCGCCGGTCTGTGATGTTTGCAAAGATAGGATTTCTTTTTAAGAAGAAAGTGATTATGCATGTGCATGCGGGCTCGTTTATGGACTACTATCGCACGCAACCTGACTATGTGGCTAAGTATCTCAAGCGATGTTCTAAAGTGATTGCGCTTAGTCCTGTTTGGAAAGAACAGTTTGAAAAAGAAATTGGTTTGACCAATGTAGAAATTATCAACAATATTGTGCCACCCCCCGTTCTCGATAAAAATCTTGCAAAAGGCAGTGCTGGTTGTGTACATGCATTGTTCCTTGGTGCGATCAAAAAAGAAAAAGGAATTTTCGACCTTGTTGACATGATTGCAGAGCATAGAGATGAATTGCAAGATGAATTTGTGCTCCACATTGGAGGTAATGAGCAGGTGGATAAATTGCTCCAAATGATTCAGGTAAAACATTTAGAATCTATCGTGAAGTTTGAAGGCTGGGTGGATCAAGAGAGAAAAGTTGCGCTCATGAATCAATGTCAACTCTTGTATCTCCCTTCATATATCGAAGGTTTGCCTATTTGCATATTAGAAGGCATGTCGTATGGAATGTCTATCATTTCCACTAAAATTGGGGGGATTCCCTCCATTGTGGAACATGGTAAGAATGGTTTCTTATTGACTCCTGGCGATAGGGGAGAACTATGGGCGGCTACCAATCGCATGGTTTTCGATAAGGAAAAGAGAACCGATTTTGGGAAAAGATCATTAGAAATCATTAATTCATTCTATCCAGAGAATATTATTCGCCAGCTTGTTGAATTGTACAATAATATATTGTAAGTCTGCATAACCATACAGGGGAGACTCTTTGCGTTCATTACATTGTAATTATTAGAAAGTAATTTTGTAATTTTGCAATATATTTTCTGCAATCATTAAGAGGCATCAAGTTTTGATTTCCTTTTTCTTATAAATTTTGAAATGTGTTCATGAAAAAAAAATCTCTTAACGGCGTATTGGTTTATCCTTTTAAATCAACCGATGAACTGCTGACATACATCAACGACAAAAACAAAATATTAGTAGCTGTCAATGCCGAAAAGGTGGTGATGGCTACTGATCTCACGAAGGAGATAATCAACAATAATATAGGTTATTGCGACGGTGTCGGTGCTGTGAAGGCGCTCCGCCGATTAGGAGAAAAAGACGTTGTCAAAATCGCTGGGTGCGAACTTTGGCTTCACATTATCAATCGTTATCACAGCGAGAAAAGTTTTTACTTTATTGGTGGTAAGCAGAATATCATCGATCAAACCATCTCAAAATTAAAGACAGAATATCCTGACATTAATATTGTGGGATATCGCAATGGTTATCTTCAATCTGAAGAAGATAGGGAAGCCTTAATTGAGGATGTTGCTACTATAAAGCCTGATATAGTGTTTGTGGCTATGGGATCGCCTAAGCAAGAAATTCTCATGCACGATATGCAAAAAGTGCATCCTGCCGTTTATCAAGGATTGGGTGGTAGCTTCGATGTGTACACTGGTTACGTGAAGCGTGCTCCACAATGGTGGATTAATCACAACTTGGAATTTATTTATCGCGTGCTTGTGCAACCCAAACGCATCAAGCGCCAATTGCATTATCTAAAATTTGCCATATGGCTCTATACAGGCAGGTTCGAAAGAGAACAAAAAGCATTGCTCCAAAAATAAAAGAAAAGCAGGAGGCATTCCATCTTGATAACGCTGCTGCTTTTCTTTTTAGCAGTTGTCTTTAGTTGTTTCACATTTTATTGGTGATTGGGTGCCAATCGCGCTCTTTGATGTCGCCATTGCGATAGGCAAAAAGCAGTTCCTTCAAATCGTTGATTTGTGCTTGGAGTTCCGCACCCTTGTCGGTGTCCTTTACCATCATTCGGTGGTTTGCCATTTCCACCATTTCCACTGTGGATTTAATGTCTTGACCTTCTTCCACAGCCTTTGTGATTGAAGTGAAAGGTTCATGCTGCACGAGTTGGAAACCACGGCTGTGATATACTAATGTGTAGCCCGCAATGCCAGTCTTTGGCTGATACGCTTTAGAGAAACCACCATCAATCACCATCAGTTTGCCTCCTGCTTTTACAGGATTTTCACCTTCAATAGTTAGAACCGGCACATGACCATTGATAATGTGGCGGAAGTTGCCTTCAATACCAAATTCATCTAAAATCATGTCGCAAATCTCAGGTTTGTCGCGCAAGGTATAGTAGTGTCCTTTAATCTCCTTGTGCGTGCATTTGTCCTCGATGAAATAGCGCTCAAAAGTTGCCATCTTGTCTTTGTCAAACACTGGCGAATCCTTTCCGCACCACAAATACCAAATATAGTCTAAGGCGAAGTTGTAAACTTCAGGATCGGCATCGCCAAAGTATGCAGAGCGAATGAGCGCGCCCACTTTTTTCAACAACGCTTTTCCGTGGTACAATTCTCCTTGAATATTGATGTCTTTCAAAGTGCCGTCGGCATTCAGAGGCATTGAGGCATGATAAAGCAAGTTGCCATTTGCCACTGCATATACGCAACCGTTAGCAAACAAGCATTTCATGTGCTTCTTGAGTTTTTCACTACCCTTAAACGACTTGTGCAATTTATCAACCACAATCTGTTCATCTTCTGTAAGTTGATAAGGATTTGCAGGATTAACAGTCGGGAAGTTAGAGTCGGTGAGTTTGTAATCCACGCCATCAATCTTGATTACATTATTTTCAAAATCAATCTTGTCGAGCAAAAGGCGACTTTCCATTTCAAATTCCTTGCGGCGCATGATAGTGGCAGCCTCAAGTTTGAATTGAATGATACTGATAGCCTTGTGCATTTTCGCAATCAGCAGATTGGCACGACGCTTCGCCTCTGATGATGTGTCAACCTTAGGCATAAATTGCACACATTCATCATTGCCATACACATCAAGTGCAAAGGTGGCGAGAGGCAGCATATTTATGCCATAGCCGTCTTCAAGCACGCTTTGGTTGCCATAACGGAGTTGACCACGCACCACATTTGCTATACAGCAATCGTTGCCGGCAGCCGCACCCATCCACAAAATATCGTGGTTGCCCCACTGAATATCAAAGTTGTGATAGTTGCACAATATATCCATTATCTTATGTGGGAAAGGTCCACGGTCGAACACATCACCGAGAATGTGAAGCACATCGATAGTAAGCTGCTGAATTAGGTTACACATCGCCACGATGAAATCGTCGGCTTGCTTCGTGGAAATGATTGTGCGCACAATCACATCCACATACGCCTGCTTGTTCAGGTCGTTTGAGTTCTCGTGTAAAAGTTCCTGAATAATGTATGAGAAATCCGCTGGCAGTGCCTTGTGTACTTTCGAGCGAGTGTATTTCGACGAAACGCTTCGGCACACTTTCACCAAGCGATTAATGGTGATAAAATACCAGTCTTCCAGTACAGAAGGGTCGGTATATTCCGATTTCACCAAATGAAGTTTTTTGCCCGGATAATAAATAAGTGTGCAAATTTCTTTCTGCTCACGGTTACTCAATGTCTCGTTAAAAATTTCCTTCACTTTACGCTTAATCGTACCCGAAGCATTGCGTAGCACGTGCTGGAACGCCTCATATTCACCATGAAGGTCGGCAAGGAAGTGTTCGGTGCCTTTTGGCAAGTTGAGAATTGCCTCAAGGTTGATGATTTCCGTGCTGGCAGTTGCCGCATTAGGGAAGTTGCGAGATAGTAGTTTTAAGTAATTTAACTTGTTATAATTTTGGTCCATTTCTATTCTTAATCTTGTGGATATTCGAGGTTCTCATCTTTAATGTTTTCGAGAACTTCGATTAAATATTTGCGTGCTTCCCATTTAGCCATTGGCAGATTATTGAGCGTATAGTTACCACAATCGCGCGCAGTGGCACCTGGAATTGACCCCTCGTATTCTGCAATGAAACGGAAAGTGTCTTGCATCAGTGGCAGAATGTCTTTTGAGGTGAGTTTGCCCGACATCAGCAAGTAATTGCCTGTGCAGCAGCCCATAGGTCCCCAATAAATCACCTTGTCCTTCCATTCAGGCTGATTGCGAAGATATGTCGCTGCCAAATGCTCGATGGTGTGCAATGCCGACTGGCTCACAGCAGGTTCACGGTTGGGTTGCTTCATTCTAATGTCGAAAGTAGTGATTACATCGCCATTGGGCAAAGTATCAACTCTTGAAACATAAATACCACGAAGGAGTTTCAAATGGTTGATTGTAAAACTTGCAATTTTCTCCATAAAATCAAAGATTATTTAATAAAGTTTCTACAATTTCAAACGTGTGCTTGGGAGCATCTTCCCAGAAATCATTGTATTGACAAGTGCTGTTGTGGTTTGCTCCTGGTGAATCGCTAATCACACGAAGCGAGAGGAAAGGCACCTTCATCACTTCACACACATGTGCAATAGCCCCCGATTCCATATCCACAGCCAAAGCTTCAGGATAATTCTCTTTTATCTTATTCACCTTCTCAATGGATTCAACAAATTGGTCGCCTGACACAATCAGACCATATTTGAGCAGTGGAGATTGTGGTAATTTAGAGATAATGCTCTTGCTTCCCTCAAAATAGTTGGGCAAACCTTGCACCACACCCATCTTGCATTCCGGACCGCACCACACATCGTGATACGACACTCTTTCGCCAACCACAATATCCATCACATTAATGGACTTGTCGGCACCACCAGCCACGCCGGTGTTGATAATCATATCTGGTGAATATTGAAATATCATAGTCATTGTGCCAATGGCTGCGTTCACTTTGCCTATGCCACATTGCAGAGCCACAACGGTGTTGTTTGCCACTTCGCCTTTAATAAAATTGAGCCCTTTCACAGTTTCTGTGGTGGGCGACTTCAATAAAGGTTTGAGTAAAGCCAATTCTTTACCCATTGCAACAATAATTCCTATTTTCATAAATATACTTTAAATGTTTTTATCATACAAAGTTACAAAAAATATTTGTCATAGTGTGTGATTCGCGTGCTGTAAAGATTGATGTCATAAATTCGTAATAAAAACGCCAATTCCAAATAATAAAAAATTATAATATGGCAAAAATACTTTGTGGAATGAAAAAACGTTTGTAACTTTCGCAAAATTTGGAAATTTACAATTATGAAATCATTACTCTATACAGCTATATTATTATTCATTTTTGGTGCTTTCTCTTGTTCAAAAGACAAAAACGCACAAAAAGATTCACACAAGCTTTCTGATGAAATTGTGATGGACTCTATTTCTATCGACGATTTTAAGACCCTGATGGATAAGGCTGTTAGCGAGAATGACACATCAGATATTCAAAAACTTTTAGGCTTAGCGCAAAGCACTTATCAAAAGATTTCTTTACGCAACGATGCCGAGGCAGAAAACTTTGCACAGCAGGTGAAAACTGTGATCTTAGGTGAGCCTTATTTAGACAACCTCATTACGAACAAAGACAATTTCTTCTTCAAATTCAACAACAACGCTTTTGAAGAACGACCAGACACAGACAAGGAAGAACAAGAATTGCGTGAGCAAAACTTGGAAGACTATGAGGAAGTCTTGACTGATGAAGAACTTCAGGAAATCAACGAGGGTAAAATCCCTACTCAAAGTGAGCCAGAAAAGAAGCCTGCTGAAACTAAAAAGGCAGACGATAAAAAGACTACTTCCGAAGCAACTGCGGCTCAACCAAAGGATAGAGTGAAGAACTCATTCGAAAAGACAACTACTAAAAACAATTAATAAAAAATCACTATTCAATTTCACTTTTTAATACAAACTTAGAACAACCTTGTGAAGAGTTGTTCTCAATGAATTTATTATTTAGACTAAATTTTAATTTTATGGTGAAATACAATCTATTATTTGCATTACTAATCACTCCATTAGTATGCTTTGGTCAGAATGCTTATGACTATTATGGTGAAAAAGTGCAACTTGAAGCACATTATTTTCAAAGTCAAAATGCAGGCAAACTTCAAGGCGACAAAAAGTTGTCGTATCAAGGTATGGACATCAGCAATGGTTACGCCGTAAGTGCCCAATCCACAGGTGTAATCACAGTATATGATTTGAATGGTGGCGATATGAGCAAGGAAAAACAACTCAAACTTTCCACTTTCTCAAAAACAGCCAACGCCTATAATGTATCGTTTGGCACAAAAAAGATGACAGAAGAAGATGTTCTGCCTTTGATTTATGTGAGTGGCAACAATGGTGTGTTGAATGTTGAGCAAATTGAAAAGAAATTCAAAAACGTAAATGCTGTTCAAACCATCACCCTTGATGCAAAATTCAGCAAAATTGATTGGGCTGTAGATGCCGACAACGGCTTCTTGTATGCATTCTGCACTAATAAGAATGGCACTCACCAAATCATGCGTTTCAATGTGCCAGAAGTGAAAGAAGGGGAAGTGTGCACTGTGAAACTGAAGACCAGTGATGCTTTAGACAATTATCTCGTAGAGAAATACTACCAAGGCAGATCCATGACATCGACTCACGGTGTATATGTTCACGACGGCCAACTCTATATCACTTCTGGAAAAGGCACTCCTAACGACGCATCTCGCCTCTATGTTTGGGACCTTTGTGGTAAAATGATGCGCAATGTGATTGATCTGTCCACAGCCACTCGCGACGAGTTGAAGGCTTGCAGTGTACATAATGGCGCACTGTATGTTCAAACCCAAAGCAGTATGTATAAACTGATTTTCTAAGTCCACATCATGAAACGTATTGTATTATTCGGAATGGCTCTGCTGTGCATTGTCGGAATGAATGCACAAGACAGATTTTATTATAGTGGCCCGCAGTTATGTATTGCTAAAAATCAGTTCACTTGCGTGTCGGTAGGTAAATTAGATGGCGCAGCCGACTTTAACTACCAAGGCATGGACTGCTGGAATGAATATATCGTTAGCCTCCAAAATGAGGGTATGGCTACCACATATAAATACGACGGCATGACTGTCGCAAAAATCGCCACATTCAAACTTGGCAGTTATGGCGATAAAAACACCGCTAAAGTAGCAAGTTTTAGCAACCAGTTTTTCTCAAGAGAGGATAAAATGCCGCTTTTATTTGTTAGCCAATCGCATAATGAAGTAGTCGGAGGACAGAAAGACGTGATTTTTGTGGAGCGAATCAGCACTAACATGAAATCATCAAAATTGGTGGCAAAAATCCAATTCAAGGAAGCAAACAAACTTTTTGGCAACACTCTTCAGTGGGTGGTAGATAAGGAAAACAAATTCCTTTATGGCTTTGGCAATACCATCGACGACTCAAATGCGAGCAACAAGCATCGTCTGGTGAAATTCAAGCTGCCAACTATAGCAGTTAAAGCCAAGAGTAAAACTATCCAAACCATCACTTTGAGTGAAAAAGATTTGCTCGAAAACTATTTGATAGAAGATTATTGCCCAATGTTCAAGAGCATGGCAAGTCATGGATTGATGGTGAAGTACGGACTGCTATATATGCCAGTAGGAAAGGGCACAAGTTCACAGCCATCTACCATGTATGTATGGAATTTGGCTAAAAGAAAATTGCAAAATGCAATTGACATGAGCACTTCCACAACTGGCGAATTGACCGACTGTGCAGAATGTATGGGCGAACTTCTTATCCAATCACAAGACAGTATCTACAAACTAAGATTTGAATAATTAATAATGAAGGAGCAAGAGATTTTATCATTAATCAATGAGCGTTTGGGAATTAGCGACCTGAACGATTTGCAAAAGTCTGTTTTGAAGAATCTAAAGATTTCTTCAAGCGCTATTATATATTCTCCTACGGGCAGTGGTAAAACTCTTGCTTTTTCTGTTACTTTGCTTAAGGCTCTAAAAAACTTTGACACGGAGAAACTACAAGCCGTAATCATTGCGCCATCGCGCGAATTGGTGATTCAGATTTCCGACGTGATTCGCCCGATTGCTCCTGACTATAAAGTGACTTCGCTTTATGGTGGCCATAATGTTGCTGATGAGAAAAATTCACTGCAAAATGTGCCAAGCATTATTGTTGGCACACCAGGCCGACTGCTTGACCACGCCAACAGAGGAAACATTGACTTGACGAATGTTCGACAACTGATTCTCGATGAGTTTGACAAATGCTTGGAATTGGGGTTTGAGGAAGAAATGCACAAACTGCTGAAGAAAATGCCAAATCTTTCGAGAAAAATCCTCACTTCGGCTACCATTCTCAAAGATATCCCCGATTTTGTAAATCTTACCGATTATGTGACTCTTGATTTTCTTGAGAGTGCAGAAAATCCAAGCGAAAGAACCACGATTTGGCAAGTGAAGAGCGAGGAAAAAGACAAATTGGTTGCACTTCGCACTTTGCTTTACTGTATTCCGCAAGGCAAAACCATCATATTTGCCAACTATCGTGATGCCGTGTCAAGAATATATCAGAATCTGAAAGACAATCAAATTTCTGCTGGAATTTACCACGGTGCGTTGGAGCAGATGGATAGGGAAAAGGCGATTGCGATGTTTAACAACGAGTCTTATCCGATTCTTGTATCTACCGATTTGGGCTCTCGCGGCTTGGACATTAAAGAGGTGAAAAACATCATTCATTATCATTTGCCAGTGTCGCAAGAATCGTACACCCATCGCAATGGGCGCACCGCTCGTGTTGACAAAACTGGCGATGTGTATATTCTTACTCACCAAGATGAGCAACTGCCCGATTTTGTGACGATTGACGAAACATTCAACTTGCCTGAAAAATGCGAGCAAAAATCTATTGTAAATAGGAACAGCACACTGTACTTCAAAGCAGGCAAAAAGGAGAAAATCTCAAAAGCCGACATCGTGGGCTTTATCGCTAACAATAGCCAAATCGAGCCCAATGAAATTGGTGTGATTAATATATATGACCATTATGCTTTGGTGGCAATCCCAAAACAGAAAGCAAAAACTGCTGTTTCGCAACTTCTGAAAGCGAAAATCAAAGGAAAGAAAATTAGAATTGAAATCGCATCGGCTGAAGTGAGAATAAGTCGCCCTAACAATAAAAAGTAGAGTAGGAGACTACAATTCAAATTCCCCTTTTCCTTCTCTTAGCACATCAAAGTCGCCTGATGTGCAATCTATTACTGTTGAAGGAATTGTGCCACCTCTGCCTGAGTCAATCACAATATCTACATCGTTTTTGTGGCGTTCGGCCATCAACTCCGGTTCGCACATATAATCGTCAGACGGCGCATCAATCGATGTTGAAAGAATTGGCCTTCCCAAAGCCTCTACAATCCTACACGCCACAGAATTTGAGGGGATTCTGACACCCACAGTTCTTCTGCCCTTAAATGCTTTTGGGAGCTTCGACAAGGCTGGCAAAATGAAGGTATAAGGACCGGGTAAATATTGCTTCATCACCTTAAATTCCATGTTTCCAAACTTGGCATACTCCGTAACTTGTGAAATATCGTGGCAAATGATAGTCAAGTTGGTTTTTGCCGATTTCATCGCCTTGATGGCACACACTTTCTCAATAGCCGAATTATTCAGCGCGTCGCACCCAATGGCATAAAGCGTGTCGGTGGGGTAGATGATGATACCGCCTTTTTCAAGCGTATCAACCACCATGTCGATATAGCGATCGTTGATATTATCTTCTAAGATGTTAAGGATTTTCATTTTGTTATATGTGAAGGTAGTTGTTTAATCAAAATTAGGAAACGATAGATGTTTGAATATTTGTGGCTTGAGCATACCTTTTCAGCAAGTCAACCATCAGATTTACGGTTTCCTCCATGTCCATTTCTGGCCCATAGCCGTTGATGTTGATTTGCACGGTAGTGGTTTCTGGGGTGAATTTCGTTCGTTCTTCGTCGCTTGTTGGAGTAGCCACACCTCCAATCGCATCACGATAAACGGGCATGTTTTCAATATTCAAAGCACCTCTGCCTATGCCGTTATACACTTCGCCTGCTTCACCAACCCCCAATGTGAGCGTGTCGCCCTCGATTTTGTCAAAATCCAAGCCGCTGATAGCATATCCGCTCTTTATCGACACTAAGTTCACCACATCAATCAGCGTGGTTAGGCGATATAAGCCAAGCCCTCTGATAATGCGTCGGCACAGTGCCTCGCTCGCCACCCTGTAGCGGCCAGGGTCTTTCCCCAGCGCCTTATACACCTTTCGAGTCGCTGCCACAGCGGGGCGCTTATTGATAGCGAGTAGTTCATAGGAGTTTTTAATGTTGTCGGCCTCCTTCAACAACTCGTTCCAAAGTTCGTCGCAAGTGTCTCCATTCACAACATCGGCTTGTATCAAGCCAATTTTCATTTGAGGACAAATATCAAGTATTCTTTTATCTACGTTTACTTTAAGCATAATGGCAAAATTACAAATATAATCTTAAGAAAACAACTCTCTGCCCAGCAAATGCGCAAAATGAAGCGGTCACTAATTTGTTATTGCAGCAACTTTGCAGTAACTTTGCATGAAATTTAAAATTTAAAGGCAAAATGGCACAGAAACCATCAATACCCAAGGGTACACGCGACTTTTCGCCCATTGAAATGGCGAAACGAAATTATATTTTCAACACTATTAAAGAAGTGTTTTTGCTCTACGGATTCCAGCAAATCGAAACTCCAGCAATGGAGAACCTGTCAACTTTGATGGGCAAGTATGGCGAAGAGGGCGATAAACTTCTTTTCAAAATGCTCAACAGCGGTGATTATTTGAAAAATGCTCCCACAGAAATGCTTGAGCAACACGATTATATACATTTGATTCCAAAAATCAGTGAAAAAGGACTTCGTTACGACTTGACCGTGCCTTTTGCTCGATATGTGGTGATGCATCGTAACGATATTCAATTCCCATTCAAGCGCTATCAAATTCAGCCAGTATGGCGTGCCGACCGTCCACAGAAGGGCCGTTATCGCGAATTTTACCAATGCGATGCCGATGTGGTGGGTAGCGATTCGCTGATGAACGAGATTGAACTCATAGGCATGATTGACGAGGTGTTTAAACGCTTCGGAATCAATGTGATTATCAAAATCAACAACCGTAAAGTGCTTAGCGGTATAGCAGAAGTGATTGGTGCTCCTGATAAAATCGTCGACATTACCGTGGCTATCGATAAAATCGACAAGATTGGTCTTCAAAATGTGAATGCGGAATTGCTTGAGAAAGGTCTTTCACAAGATGCAGTTGATGCACTTCAGCCTCTCTTGACACTCAGCGGAAGCAACGAGGAAAAACTCGCAACACTTTCCACTCTGTTGGCTTCAAGCGAAGTGGGCATGAAGGGTGTGGAGGAATTGCGATATGTTCTCACCAATTCAGAAGCACAACAGCCTAAGGGCGTAGTCGAACTTGATGTGTCGCTCGCTCGTGGCTTAAACTATTACACAGGCACCATTATCGAGGTGAAGGCTAAAGATGTGACTATTGGCAGTATCACTGGTGGTGGCCGTTACGACAACCTTACAGGTGTGTTTGGTATGCCTGGAACTTCGGGCGTGGGTATTAGTTTTGGTGCTGACCGCATTTACGATGTGCTCAACACTTTGGAACTCTATCCCAAAGACACCCTCGCATCAACCAAAGTGCTGTTCGTGAACTTCGGCGAAAAGGAAGGCGCACAGTCGCTCCAATATGTGATGAAATTGAGAGCAAACGGTATTCCTGCCGAAATATATCCCGATTCCACCAAAATGAAAAAGCAAATGAGCTATGCCAACGATAAAAATGTGGCTTATGTTGCCATGGTGGGTGAAACCGAAATGGCTAATGGCACAATCGCTCTCAAATGTATGGAAACTGGCGAACAAGAAAACCTCACAATTGACGAAGTGGTTTCTAAACTGAAATAATCCAACACATATATATATATTTAGTCCTGTTCTATTTAGAATGGGACTATTTTTTGTTAAAACCAATTCATTTTTAACATTTCGGTGAAAGAAATTTTATAACTTTGCGAGCAGAAGTTACGAAAAGAGTGTATTTTATTGGAAATGAGCGTAGGTTAATCGCTCATGATAGTAATAGGTTACGATTTAGTTAGTTATCTGCTGCATTATTCCTCTGCGCGTTGCGTAACCTTCAAAGAACTCTTCGTATGCAAAAGTAACAATAAAACGGGAGATTTTGATATGAATCCCCCTGATTTTTTTCTATCTCATACAAGTTTTTCCGTAAAAGCGATTTTATTCGTCGGTACACCATCGCCCAAAAGGATTTTGAACGAACGTGTGCCGACTACTGCATAAGCGAAGAAAAGGGCTTTGCCTCACGCCTAAACGACTGTTTAGACTGATGATGCAAGGCCCATTTCTTTTGTGCTTATGCCAAAGAGGTGCTTTTACAGCTTTTCAGATGACTTTTCTTTTTCCCTGTCCATTTGAGCCGGAAGCGGAAAGCCGTGTATGACCGCTTGTCCATAAATGGAACAAGTCGTCACCCACAGCAGGCAAACCGGGAAGAATGATTTTATCTGCCCGCCCCGACACGTCTGGCCAGACAGATAAAACCATACTTCCTTGCAGATGGTTTGCCCGGTTTCACGCTACCGGCTATGTTCTTTTTTTGTTGGGGGCTTCCAGTTTTCACGGATTTCTCTTTTGAAGTTTTCTGTCTAATCTGCCTCTACTTCCGTTTACCTCCATTTTCGCGCCTTTCAGTGGGCCGCATCAGGCAGTCATTTCCGTTCTGGGCGCAAAGGTAACTCCGGGATTTGACGGGAAAGCAAGGTCAAGCCTCCTGTTTTCGGGAAAAATCTCCAGCCCTGCGGGTAGTATTTTTCCCGAAAAACCTTGCATTCCCTAATCCCTACCTTTTTAAGCACCCGAAACGAAAACGACCGATGCGACAGAAAGACGCATAAAAAAAATGTCGGATAAACGAGAGGCAGATAAGATAGTTTGAAACTCAACTCCCTCAGCTCTTGAATCCGCATAAAAAATAAAAATCAAAAACAGAACAGATATGGGAACAACAATGGCAACAAAATTCGTGGCTTGGGAAGTGCCGACATTGGAAGCACTAAAAGGCAGTAAGGTTTACATTCTTCGTGAAAAACTGAACAACGGAGGACAGATGAACCGAGAGGAAAAAGATTGGCTCACCGAAAAGGTGAATAGCAACACCTATTTCAAGAGCGCAGTCCCCCTGCAAGGCTGGAGGTTTGACTTCTCCGATGTACTCCGCACGTTTCTCGTGTGCCAATACGGACGTTGGACGGAATACAAGGCAACGGACAAGACCGGACTTCGCAGATACCTATACGGCAGGATAGACAACATTGTAGAACTTGAAAAATAGCGAGGATATGACAGCAACGGCAGACTTCAGACAAGTGGCGCAATACATAGGGCTTGCGATATGCGCCCTAATCATGCGCACCGCCCTTTGGGTGTTCGGCATCCTTTGGGGTATCGTCAGAGAGATAGTAAACGGAATGTTCCGAGTGGCGATAGGCATAATCGTGGCAATCGTTTCCACTATCGCCTTCTTCGGCTTCATCCTTTGGTTATTCACCCTTTAATCTTACCGATAGCGATATGAAAACGACAGACCATTTCAAGAGAACGATACAGATGTATTTGGAGCAACGTGCGGAGGAAGATGCGCTCTTTGCCAAGAACTACCGCAACCCTGCCAAGAACATAGATGACTGCGTGACCTACATTTTGAACTATGTGCAGAAAAGCGGTTGCAACGGCTTCTCGGACGGGGAAATATACGGACAAGCCGTACACTACTATGACGAGAACGAGATAGAGGTGGGCAAGCCTATCCAGTGTCATGTAGCCGTGAACCATGTGGTGGAACTCACCGCAGAGGAAAAGGCGGAAGCACGGCAGAACGCTATCCGACAATACCAAGACGAGGAACTCCGCAAGTTGCAGAACCGCAACAAACCGAGAACCGCCACCAAAGCGACCACCCAACCCATTCAAGAACCCTCATTATTTGATTTAGGCTTATGAAACCGAGAACACACATACAGCAGGAAGTCGCACATCTGAGCAAGCGACTACCGAGATTGACCGCCACGCAAAAGGCATACGCTTTCCGCCATTGCTTCAAGCACTACGCAATCAAGAGAGCGGACGGCACGAATATCTGTACCGAGTGCGGACATTCGTGGAAGAGCGACCACGACCTTGCGGATACCCTTTGCGGATGCACCTGCCCCCATTGCGGTATGCCGTTGGAAGCGTTGCGCACCCGAAAGAGCGTCTTCAGCGAGAACGAATACTTCTCCATTGTCACCACCAGCAAGCAGTACCAAGTGATACGCTTCTTCTTCGTCAAGTACCGATACAAGGCAGGGCAAGCAGCCGAGTATTCCATTTATGAAGTGGTGCAGAGGTGGATTTCACCCGATGGGAAGACAACGACCGTTGCCCGACTGCGTGGTATGTCAATGTTGTATTATGACCAATGGTCTGAATACAGCGACATGGAAGTGCGCAAGAACAACAGACTTCACGCATACGATATAGCACCTGTGTGTACCTATCCCCGACAGCGTTTCATCCCCAAACTGAAACGCAACGGCTTCAAGGGGGACTATCACAACACACTGCCGTATGACCTTTTCACGGCTATCCTTTCCGACAGCCGAGCCGAAACACTCTTGAAGGCAGGGCAATACGCCATGTTGCGCCACTATATCCGTAGTTCCTTTGACATGGGACGGTATTGGGCATCCGTCAAGATTTGCATCCGCAACGGCTACACCATTTCGGACGGCTCCGTATGGTGCGACACCATAGACCTCCTGCGTCATTTTGGCAAGGACACGAACAGCCCGAAGTACGTCTGCCCTGCCGACCTCAAAGCGGAACACGACAAGTTGGTGGCAAAGCGCAACCTGCAAAGGGAACGTGAGCGGACGGAACAGCAACGGCAAAAGGCGATTGAGGACGAGAAGAACTATCTGAAAGCCAAAAGTATCTTCTTCGGACTTGTGTTCTCCGACAACCTTATCTGCATCAAGGTCATAGAGAGCGTTGAGGAAATGGTAGAAGAAGGGCGGATGATGCACCATTGTGTGGGTGGTTATCACAACAAGGCAAACTCCCTTATCCTTTCCGCCACCATTGACGGCAAGCGGATAGAAACGATAGAAGTGTCACTGAAAACGCTGAAAGTGGTACAGAGCAGAGGGGTATGCAATTCCAATACCGAGTACCACGACCGCATCATCCGGCTTGTGGAGGACAATACCGGACTTATCCGTCAGCGGATGAACGCAGCATAATATCAACCTATAATATAGAACAATATGGAAGTAAGATTTGAAAGCATGGTTTGTTTGTGGGACGATAAAATCCCCACGATGTTCCTTGAATTTATGAACCTCCTCACTTTTTGTCAGAGTGAGGAGCAGTTAAGGGCAAGTGTAAAGGACTTTGCCGAGAAGCATGAACTTGACAAGTTCTTCCTTTACGGCTTCGGTTCACACCATTTCTACCTGCACCAACGCTACACGGGCAATCCCGAAATGGTGATGCAGAACAGAGTGTTGTCAGTACATTTCTAACCATCTAAAAACAACGATTATGAGTACACAAATGACCATCAACGGAGTAAGTACCTGCACAGAAGCAGGAACGGAAAAATACGAGAAATTCCAAACGGGTATCGGCAGACGCAAGCGGACACTTGTGCAATACGACTACCGCCACACGGACGGGGAATTATTCTCTTGTGTGAAACCCACGTTGGACGAGTGCCGTGCCGCACGGGACAAGTGGCTGACGGTAAAAAGAGGAAAGGAGGGCAAGCGATGAACGAAGCAGGCTACCAAACGCTGATAGTCAAGTTCAGCAAGCCCATCACGGAATTGGACGACATCTTTGACGATGCCGAAGCGTGGGGAGTTGAAACCCTTAAAGGATGGGTAGAGGACTATGAGAGCAGTCGGTTTACCGCCATTGACAGCCATACGGCAGTCATAACGAGCGAGTACAATATGGAGTGTGTGAAAACATGGTTGGAACGGAACACACCCATTGCCGAGAAAACAGAGTTTTGAACGTTTGGGCGGTGCGGACACCGCCCAAACATAACGCCTAAAATACAACGAATATGATAGCGAAGACAATTTTGGAGCAGATAGGCGGCAGACGCTTTGCCGCCATGACGGGAAGCAAAGACTTCATAGACATGAGCAACGGCTTACGCATGAGCCTTGCGAGGAACAAGACGAGTGCCAACCGCCTTGACATCATCTATGATGCAGGAGCAGACCTCTATAATATGCGCTTCTACCGCAGGACGTTCAGCAAAAAGACATTCGAGTGCAAGACGAAGGACATCGAAATGCACGAGGGAATATATTGCGATATGCTGGAGGAAATGTTCACGATGGTGACGGGGCTTTACACCCGTTTTTGAGAGGTGGGCGGCAAAAGCCGCCCTACTTTCTTTCAGTGAGCATGATGGCGGACAAAGAAAGTAGCATTATAAAAAGATTGTGATAATGTTACTTATCAAAACTAAATGATTATCACAAGTGGCATTAATCGTATGTCTTAATCTATTAATAGTCAAGATATGGCTAAGACAACTTTATAATTTCACTTGTGATAATATTTCCGTTCTATCTTTTCGAGCAAAGATTGCTTAGAAAATCAAGAAGTTCATCATCCTTTTCCCATAATTTAGGTTCGGGGTTCTTAATTCCTACGTCCCGATAAGCATTGGCTATGGCTTCATCTTTTTGCTTCCTGCTGACACGAGCATAAATTTCTGTTGTTTGGACAGAAACATGTCCAAGAAAATCACGTATATAGATTGGCTGTACGCCACTCTGTAACAGATGCATTGCTCTGGAATGCCTAAAAACATGGGGACTAACTTTTTCGGGAATCAGTTGGGGATTGTCAAAACGAGCCATATCTGCGTATTTTTTTATGATGTAAGTAACTCCCGGAGTAGATAGTTGTCCGCCTTGTGCATTGAAAAAAAGAGGATGTCTCTCTTTTCCCGGACGACACAACCCGGTTTCATCAAGATAATTCTTTAGGAGTTCCATTATTGGCTCATCCAAAGGAACCAAACGTTTCTTGTTTCCTTTTCCTTTAACCACAACTGAATACGGTTTCTCAAATCTGATACATATTGGCGTGAGGTCTATAAGTTCCTGTACTCTTGTTCCTGAGTTATAAAGTAGGGACAACATTGCAAGATTTCGTCTTCCGATGGGCGTTGATGTGTCTATTTGCCGAAGGATTGCAGCCATACCGTCAACAGAGAGGTGCTTGACGATTTCTGTTGCTCCCCTTTTTGCAGGTATTTGTCTCACCTCAATCCACTGACAGATATGCAAGGGGTCGTCCATAATAAGAAAACAGGCAAAGGAACGCATTGCGGACAAACGTTGATTCCTGCTGCTGATAGAGTTTTTCTTTTCTTCCTCTATCCAGTTGAGGAAACTTGATATGTGAGACCTTGTAAAGTTCCGCAGTGTTATATTTTGAGGTCTGATATCCAGGGTTTTATTATATTCAAGATAAGCCTTGAACGCTCCTCCGTATGCTCTTACCGTTTGCTGGCTTGCACCACGTTCTTTGATGAGGTATTGTTGAAAAAATGCTTCAAGAGACCTCGTGAAATTTTTATATGTATCCATTTTCTTTATACTTTTTGTTTTGATAAAAAAAGATTCACTATCTCAGTTATTGGCATTGTTGTCTTTGCGTCCATAGCCAATAGTTCGGGAAAAGCTGTCGGTGTCAAACGTAAGTAATATTCCGTGTCTTTAGGGTCACAATGTCCCATATATACAGCAAGTTGTGGCATACAGCAGTAGATGTCTTTACCTGCCGCTATCATTTTTTTCATGGTATGCACACATGCGGTATGCCGCAGGTCATGGATTCTTGGCAGATATCCACTTGGCGTAACCTTGAATCCCGAAGCAATTAGAATATTATGGAATCTGACCCTGACGGCTTTTGCATTTACCTTACCACCAATATTGTTGCAAAACAACAAAGCATGTGGAGCATCGACTCCAGCCACTGGTAACATATTCCTGTATCTTATATATTCTTTTATGACAATCTCCATTGTTGGAGTTATTGCACAGTAGCGTTCATGGTTGTTCTTTGTTTTTCTCAAACAGATGGAATGCCTTGTGAAGTCCACATCAATATTGGTAATGCTTAAAGCTTCGCCAATCCTCATGCCTGTACTGTATATTAACCTTAACAATGTCGGCATGACAAGGGCTATAGAACCGGGATTGATACTATAGTCTCGCCATTTGTCCACCGTTGAGAATATTGTGGCTATTTCCTCTTCACTATAAATATAAGGTGTAAAGTCGCTTTTGTAAGGTGGATGCATACCCACAAAACTTATTTTACCCCTCAGATTCAAATACTTTGCAAACAGTATTACACCACGTATGTACAAGGATTTGTGTGCTTCATTGCCCTCAAGACTGTCAATCCAATTATGATAATGTTCACGTGAAATATGTTCACAGCTATATCCAACACCCGCAGAATAGCGTTCAAAGTTACTTAGTATGGTTTTTGCTTCTCCCGTACAAATTCCCTTTATTTCACGTTCATGGATATAGTCCTGCATATAGGGGTAGAGCGAGGAATGAGATTTCAACTTAACTTCAAACATAGAATGCACCTCCTTTCTGTGTATAGTAGGACTTATCTACCGGAGGTACTTCGTGTGAACATTCCATAAGAGAGTCAATGTCCACGTTAAGGTATGCCATTGTAGCTCCTGTACCCGAATGCCCCAATGTTTCGGAAATAGCCTGTATGCTACTTTCGGTTTTCATCATTGATGTGGCAAGGCTATGGCGTAGCGTATGTGTACCGACATGTCTGCCAATTGTTTCAATCCCCGCCCTGTGAATGGCTTTGCTCACCGCACCGGAAAGTGTGGCTGTGGATATCGGTCTGTACGGCTCTACTTGGCTAAGGAACACCATATTGCTTTTCGTTTTAGGACGGGCATGTTTAAGATAATCAATAATGGCATTACCAACATCCGCCAACAACGGTAGCTCCAAATCTTTTCCTGTCTTGCTTTGGAGGATTTTGATTCTATTGTTCTTCCAATCAAGGCTATCTAATTGGAGCTGGCATATATCCGATGCTCTTAACCCTAAACGTGAAGCCAAAAGAATCATCGCATAATTTCTTTTACCAAGCAAAGTACCCCTGTCAAAAGACATTTCTATTTTCTTTACTTCTTCCGCTGTGTAATATGATGGTAACGGCTTCGGTATTGGAGGCTTTTTCCCATATGTTACATGAGCCAAGACCAAAGGAATGACACCTTGCTCTGCCAAATAATTCAGGAATTGGTTTATGAGATAGAAATACCAGTTGTCGGCTGTTCTATGCGAAGCAATCAAATCAATTATCAAGGTTCGGGTTAAGTGCGAGGGAGAATCGCAACCTTTTTCGGATAAGCCATTTACGATATTTGACATTGAATGCTGATAGCGTAATAATGTGACATTCTTACGTTTCTTTGTTTTTATGTGTTCAATAAACCTGTTTGCATAATCCCCCAATTCATTGGACGGGAAATTGTATGTCTTGAGTTTTTTTCGCTGTGCGGCATACGGCAAACCTTGAATGAACCTGTCTATAAGGCTTAACGCACAAGAATACTCCCTTGATTTTCGCTGATTTGGAGAATTATCAGCTTTTGCTATCTTTTCTTGAAAAGCAGAACTGAAATTCAAATCGTAAGAATCAACACCCATATCCTCCATGTATTGGGTTATGTATTCTATGTAACGTAAATACCTGTCGGTCATGTAGGTGGACAGTTTGAAACTCTCAAAGGCTCTTTTGCAGTAAATGAAGAACTCACTGCGTGGAATGGATTTGCAATTATTCATTGTGCATAATTTTTTGATTTCGGCGATATTGCCATATAATCAAAATGAACAATATACAATAATATTATCAAAAGTCTAATTGATTTTCAGATAAATAAAATGTGTTCTTGTGATAATCATTTAGTTTTGATAAGTAGCAAAGAAACCTTTGTTCCAATCTTCGATAAATAAAAAAATCCGCAAGTGGCAACTTGCGGAGGGAAATATATAGAGTCGTTATTTTTGGTGGAAGGGGATGATTATCTCATAACGTTGAACTACACATTTCTGCTTCGTTTTCCATTCCCCCCAACGCTTTGATACGTCTAAACATTTTTGTTGTCCCTTTCTGAATTTTCCTAAAAATTTTCTTCATATTTTCGCTATACTTTTTACGGTTAATAACTATATCTTGCAATGCCCTTACGACACTTACAATTTGAAGTGTATTTTGGAAACCGATTGGCAAAAATGGTTCAACGATGTCAATTAACGAGAAAATCCGAAGATTATTTAATGATAATAAGCAAAAGGCGTGCCAATTTGAATATAGCACGCCTTTATAGTCAATTTGTCAGTCGCTAAGGCTGATATAGCAGCGCGAACTCCGCCTTTCTACGTTTGAGTAGCATGGCATGGCGTTTTCCCTTGTAGTTGCAAAAAGCGATATACTCCCGATAAATATTCCTGTCGCCAGCCTCTAACTTTCGGATCAGCGTACTTTTGGGTATCTTTCCGCTCCCCAAAAGCCGATATGGACCGACATTGTAGGCGAGCGTGGCAAGCAAGAGTGAATCCTTCCCAAACTGCCGGAACATCGCGCAGAACTTCCGCAAGTCTTTCCGCAGAAGCGCGTCCGCCTGCCGCTTCGTCATGGTGCGTGCCGAATACCTTTCGCCCGGTAACAACTTATGCCCATATCCCACATACGGGTGATGTTTTTCCGAGTGCCAGCCCTCAAAATACTTCGTGCATCGCACCGCCCTCTCAAATGGTGGTAGCCGGTAGATAGCCGCCTGCCCGTTCGTTCCCTCATGGTGGCTGTCCCGTGCGGACACGGAACAGACCGCCAGAAGCGAACAGAGGATAGCCATGAATACACGCATCATCGTGTAAGGGGCTTGAAGTTTCCGATGGGGACAACAGAGATAGCCCCGTCATCCTTCACGTTTCGGTTGTTGAAGTCAAATTCCAGCTCGTAGGAATTGCCAAAATTGTCCTCCACTACCACAATGAAGTTGTGCGCCTCGTCACCTTGCGCCGTGTAGTACAACCGGAACTTCTCGTTTTCGAGCAGGTAGCGGTCATTGGGCAGGAACGTGATGCCGTTGTCCATTTTCAGCGTACCTTCCCCCTCAAACTGGAAATACCGGATGGTATAGATGGTGTTGGCGAAGTCACCCGTCTTTTTCAGTTCACAGCGGATTTCCACCGTCTGCCCCTTCGTCACCTTGTTAGGCACGGGCATGATTTCCACCGTGAAGGGATAGGATTGCTGGATGTCCATGTCGTCGTCACACGACACAAGCGTTAGCGACACGGCGGCGAACAGGCAGAGTGCCAACGCTTTGAAGATTGATGTTCTCTTGTTCTTATTGTTCAGTATGTTCATTGTCCTTTGATTTTTAAGTTATTGTTCATTTTATTTTTTCGTTGTCAGTTGCAGATACTCGTTCAAGTCCTTGCAACCGTCATAGAGGGCGGAACGGTCATAGACACGTTCCCCATAGTGTCCTTTCAGCATTTCCAACGTGCGCCGTCCGGCTTCGTCACGGTCGAGGTAACAGTCTATGCACCCGTAACCGTCCAGATACTTCATCGCCTTTTCCACGTTGGCGACGGAGTTCAGTACAAGACAGTCGCCCGTTTCCAATCCGAGCGTGGCAGCGGAAAGGAAGTCCATGAAGCCTTCAAACACGCTGCACACGTCAGACGGAGAGCCTTCCACTTTGACCAGCGACACATCTTTCGGCGGTACGCATCCTTTGAAGAAGCGGCTGCGGATTTCATATCCACCCGCCACGTTCGGGAAACCGACGGCGAAATACCGCTTGCCACGCACTCCGTAATTCAGCCGGCAGCAATACCGGAATGCAATGCCGTAAGGAATGTCCCGTTCCGCCAGATAGTCCGTCAGTGGAGAACGAAGCAGCGGGACGGCTTCCACTCCCTCAAAGGCAGGTTCTGACGGTTTAGGTAGGAAAGTCGGTTTGCTCACTTCGGGAACAGGCATAGGCATATTGGCGGTTTCCGCTATGAACTTCACTTGTTCCATGAAATCGTTGCTTCCGATAAACTCCCCGGCAAGCGTGAAGATGTCGCCACCTTTGCCCAGACCGAAGTCGTACCAGAGCTGTTTCGCCACGTTCACACGGAAAGAGGGTGTGCGCTCACTGCGGTATGGCGCACGATACCACAACTCGTTGCCGCTTCTTCGGACAGGCTCATGCCCTAACCGTGCGAGGAAGTCCGCAAGGGGTATCTGCCTCATGGCGTCGATTTCCGTCCGTACCATACGGTGCGTCAGTTAATGATGAACTTGACACCCACGCCCCACTGCGTATGAAACTTTCTCGTGTCGCCACCCCACAGGCAACGTTCCCGGAGGTTGGCGAGCAGGGCTATACGGTCAGCCACGTAAAACTCCACATCGAGCGTCAGCGCACCGCCGTAGATGAAGGCGTCCCGGTCATGAAGCGTGGAGCCGTCATGCAGCACCTTTTCGCCCCAGTTCACCGATTCATATCCGGCAAGAGCCGAAGCCCCCGCATAGACGAATACGATTTTACGCGCGTCGGAAAGTACCTTGAAGTAGTATCCGCCCTCCGCCGTGAACTGCGCCACGGGTATCTTCCCGTCCTTGTAAGGGTTGTTCTTCAGCAGGTACTCGCCGCCGAA
>SAMEA104315429__coassemble_321_pt1 | contig 52574 bp, 40 predicted proteins | sample SAMEA104315429__metabat2_high_PE_005 | metagenome-assembled genome bin SAMEA104315429 (sample SAMEA104315429) | gut metagenome | biome: Monkey gut; feature: monkey-associated habitat; material: faeces | place: China | collected 2013
GGATTTTTTTCAATCATTACTAAATAATCACAGGGACAACTTGTATATCATTTCCCAAATTTATTGTACAAATAGTTGTGAATAATAGTGTCGAAACTTTTCGCTAAGTTGTGATTTCTAACCATAAACCATTTATAAATCATTTATTTCGTGATTTGATAGAAAGAGTATATAGCCTTTTGCATATGTTGGAAATTTTGCATAATTTTGAATGTTAAAAAGAGTTTAAACATGAAGACTAAATTTATAAAAACAAATTAATTAACTTTTTATATTATATGGATTTTATACCTACAACTATTCGTGGTCTCTTTGACACAAGTATTCAGTTTAAGATACCGGTTTATCAAAGAGCTTATTCTTGGAGAATAGAAAACTGGAGTGTTTTCTTGAATGATTTATTGGAACAAGTAGATCGCGAGAATGAGTATTCCTATGGGAATTTATTGTTAGAGACAATCAAAAAAGACTTTGAGTACGAAGTCATTGATGGACAACAGCGACTAACGACTTTGGTGATTTTTATGAGGTCATTGTATAATGTCTTTGTGGAAAAGAATGCTAGTGAGGAACAACTTGTCGATATTGAGGAGTTCTTTAAAAAGAAAAACAGAAATAGATTATGCCCTGTTGATAATGACAAAAATTGTTTTGAATCAATTATTATTAATAATAATTCATACCCTACAGATAGTAGTTCGCAAGAATGTATCTATAAAGCAAAGGAATATTTTAGTAAGGAGTTGTCTAAAAAAAATATAGATATTCTCATAAAAATAAAAGATATTATTCTTGACAGCAAGGTTAATAGACTTGAACTTCAAGGCAAAAAAGAGTCTGCGCTAATGTTCGAACTTCAGAATAACCGAGGAAAAGACTTGACAAATATGGAAAAACTTAAGTCTTATTTCATGTATCAGATGTATGTGAACAGTCCTGCGGAAGAGACAGATACTAATGTGGAAACAATATCAAATTATTTTAAACAGATATATAAGAATGTTTATGAAATTAAAGGTGTTGATGAAGACAGCGTTCTGATCTATCATTGTTATGCCTACCTAAATGTATCATACAATTATAGAAACCTTGATGATATAAAGAAAGAGTTTGCTTTATCTGGAAATAAAATAAAATGGATTAATGACTTTTCCAGAGAATTGGCCATAACATTTACTAATCTCAAGGAACACCAAAAAAATAATTCTGAATATTATAAAAAATTGTACAAAGTTCGAGGAACAGAAAGTTTACCTGTTTTTATTTATCCATTCCTCATTAAAGGATACAAATATCTTGGACAGGATTCCAAGAGTCTTGATAAATTGTTCCACATCCTTGAGATTCTCGCATTTAGATACCAACTAATGTCTAGTAGGGCTGATATTCGTAGTAGATTAAGTGAATGTTTACGCTCGTTTTGTGGTGATGTTGAAAAACTAAAAGTATCCATACAAAATAAATTAAATGACTCCTGGTATTGGGGAGATGCAAGAACTAAAGACGTTTTATCAGGTTGGATGTATGAAAATCCCGCTCTACATTATATACTCTGGGAATATGAGGAGTATATTCAAAAAAAAGGGTATAAAATTGGCACTATTGAAATAGAAAATGAGCAGATAGAGCACATATCACCTCGCAAACCAACTGATGGGACCCCCCTTGAAACTGGCTATGAAGTAGATGAAAATAATAACTATAGTGAAGAATTCATTAATAAGTATCTTAATTGTATTGGAAATCTAATGCTTATATCAGGTTCTCATAATGCGTCAATAGGAAATAAACCCTTTTCGGTCAAGTTTGATTCATATAAAAAGAATCCTTTGTTAAATCAACAGGCAGAAATAAAAGATTTTTTGAAAGATAATGAAGAGGTGTGGAAACAAGATAATATAGAGAAGAGACTGAATAGTATATTATCTTTTGCTTTAAAAAGATGGAGTTTCGACTCGGTGGATTAAACCATTCTTAATCTAAAGAGAATTTTTCTTTAGTTAAAAAAAGGAGGTTTATAAAAAATGAAGAAAAATGGCAACCCCTGCTGCACTGATGTGTGGCAGGGGTTGCTTATGTTAGTGGATATGTGTGTCAGGAGTTGGTTATGGATGGATAATCAGTTTTTTAGCTTGGGTAGGCGTGCGGAGAATGTAGATGCCACTGGATAGCGTGACGGAATTTACGCCAGCAGGGAGGGTGGCGTGTAGGCGACCGTCGATGCCGTAGATGGCTACAGTCTCTTTGCTGTCGATGGTGAGGATGCCACCCATTTGTGACACATTCAGCGAAGGAGTCACCGCAGATGGCACCACATTGATGCCCGATGGTTCGTAGCACTCAATTTTTAGACAGTCGAAATTCCAAGGACCGCAAAGCGATGTCACGCGAAGCACATGCTTGCCTTTGCTGATATGCACATTCTTGTAGTCGGGTTTGGCATTGTAGTAGGCGCTGCCGGTGTTGTTGCCGCCAGCCACAGGCCATAACCAAAGGGTGTCGGTCTGCAATGCGCCATTGCTGAGGGTGCTGGTCCAATTTTCGGGCTTGGTGAGAACCTTGTTGAAATTAGTGCCTCGTGCCTGATATGCCTCTGGTGCTACAGGACGCGACACTTGGGTGGTGGGCACATTTGTGCCGTCGAGAGAGAGTACCATTGCTCCAGCGTATTGGCGGGGCCAGTTGAGATACGGCTCACCTGCAATGTTGTAGCTTGTGGTGCTTGGCGCGTAGCCCTTGCCGGCAGCCATGCCCCATTGGTTCCACACTGCTCCGTGGTGCACATAGATGTTCACCTCAAGTGGAGTTTCGGCCTCAAACGAGTAGTTGTACCAACTGCCCCAATTCTCTTGAGCCATTTCACGGCTTATGGTCTTGTTTTCTTCGTTCACCCATTTATTAAGTGTGTAGGCATTCCAGTCGGCACCCATTTGCGCCAATCCCCAGCCACCGCTGTAGCTGTTGCCTTGGCGAATCTCCACATCTTTGCTGTCGGGGCGATACTCGCTTGCGTCGGTGCCTTGGCGTGCGCTGTAACCGATGCCCTGACCGCCTTCATCGTAGTCTTCTGCCTCGATAACAAACACCTTGTTGGCAGAGAATGTGCGTCCTTCGCTTTCAGCCAGCATGAAAATCTCACGCCAGTCCTCAATGCCTAAAATGCTCTTGTAGGGGTCCATCACCTCGTTTTCATGGTCGGAACCAGCCGCTTCCCAAATGTACCACACCGGTTTTCTGCCGCCAGGGTTGTCGGCATCGTCGGGGAAGAAGTGCAGACCGATGCGCAGCCCATCTTCCACGCGATTGTCCATCCAGTTGTGCCACATGAAAGCATCGATGCCATTGAGGGCATTTGTCTTTTTCCAAGCCCAGCAGCCACCAGCGGCTTGATGAGCGAGGTCGGTTTCGCTATATGTCGGTGAATTGGTGCCATTTTCCGAGAGGAAAAGGTTGCGCTTCACTGAGCCGTTGTATCTGTTTTCGTCGGCAAGAATCCAGTCGTTAATCACTTCAAGATTCTTGAAAGTCACAAATTTGGTGTTAGGGTTGTAGGTGGATTGTGTATCGTTTTTCCAGAAGTCGGATTTGGTGAGATTCTCAGGATAAGGGTGATATGCCACGCCCCACCAGAAGTCGCCTTCCACTTCGCTGTAGCGCACATTCTGTGTCAGCATATTTTTAGGGTTCCAGCCGTTGGCTCCGTAGGTCCAGTTGTGGGTGTATGAACCCAAGATTGATGCATTTTGGTCGTATTGGCGCACGATATTGTAGCACAGGCGCATAGATTTGATGTATTCGTCCATATACACCATTTCGGGAGGATTGCCCATGTTGGTCCAAGTGGAAGCCATATCCACCTCGTTGTGCATAATCCAATGTGCGATACGACCGTGTCCGCTACCGTTGTATCTGTTAGCCAAGTAGTTGAGCACGGCGGCGTAGGCGTTCACACTCTCCATGGTGGTCATGTTGGGCATACTGTAGTTGCCGCCATTATTGTCGGGGTGAACAAACACGGGGCGCATACTCGCATCGGGAGTGCCAAGCGGAATCAAAATGATGGCGCTAACGGCAATGCCGTGCTTCTCGTAGAACGACAAGTGGTTGTCCCATGTGCCAACCTCGTCGCCATTGATATAGTATTGCTTGCCACCGTACACGTATGGAATGTTGTTGTTCCAAATTTTGTTTTGGGCAATGAATTGAGTGATTACCCAGTTGCAGGTGATGTTTTTGGCGTTGAGGTCAACGAGGTCTTGCATATATGTGCTGCCAAGGCCTGCACCCACGCCCTTCTTGGTGGCAGGAGTGAGTTTGGATGGTGAAGATATGGGCGTCACTTCATCGGCATAGTGTGCATGGCTGAGCAAAGTGTCGGTTTCTCCAAGATTGCCCACGATAGCCCATTTCGAAAGTAGGCGGTCGTAAGTGAAACCGTCGTATTGTGCGTAGCGGTCGAGCGTCAGACTGAATTCGCCATTGTTCACGCTTGTGCGGTGGGCAAACTTCTTACATTCGGTGATGTCGATGTTAGGCATAGCCTCAACCAAGGCAAAATCCTCATTCCCTACGCATTTGCCGCTGATGGTCACCTTGTCGGCACTCACGCTCACATGGCTCACGGCAGAGGCGTAAACATTGTTGTAGAGGTAGTTTTGAAGGCGAGCGGCTTTGAACTTCATCATGGCATCCTTGTTGCCAGTGATGTCGTAATTCTTCTTTTCCTCATCGTTCATTTCACGGAAGCGAAGATTTTTCACCTTGATGGTTACGCCGCTGCGTCCACCCCAGTCGATGCGCATCACGCTTTTAGCCGCACCCCAACCGAGGTTGGAGATTGTATTTTTCATTTCCTTGCTAAAAGTGGTCCATTCGCTTGTGTTGGCGAGGTCGGCGCACTTGATAGAGCGAGCCTCGCTATAGGTGGGACTGAAGAAGATTTGCAAGCCACCAGTGGTTGCTGGCGCGCATTGGTAGTCGAAGGTGAGCACGCACTGGTCGTCAGGTAATGCACTTGTAAGGGCGTTGATGCTCACAAAAGGGTCTTCACCAGTGGTGGTGATGGTGTAGATGCCCGAAGCGGCATCGTAGTCGATTGTGGCTTGGTTTGCCGTGGAAATGTTCAGCGACAGACCAAAATCCTGTGCCCATGCCCCCATAAAGGAGCAGAGGCAAGCAAAAAAAAGAAAAATTTTTACTTTCATTGTCGTAATATAGTTTACAGTCTATTTGGTATCGTGTAATTGTTAAGTACGGCACAAATTTAAGAAATTTTAATGAAAAATGTGCGGTCGAGGAAGAAGTTTATTTTGAAAAAATGGCGGGGTAAAGGTTGCACGAACGTAGGGAAGCGAGTGCTTAACAGAATACGCTTTCGCGATTGAGAGAAAAAAATAGCGTCCCATGTGCGTGGCAGGGGACGCTTGTTGCTTTTTTTGTCGGGGGAGTTTAGGGGGCTGTGGAGCCCTTTTGCGTGAACACTGGCTCACCGCCAGCATCAACCAGAAAACGGCCCTCTATGCCAAAGAATGTCAGTTCTTCGGGGTGAATGGCTTGAGAGCCCCAAGAACCATTTTCCTCATCGTAGATTCCTCGTTCGAAATAGAAATAGTTGTTCCAGTGTTTTGGTTCGAGTGAATGTATTTCCTTCTTGGGATTATTGCGGTCGTTGGGAACGGAATCCGTTACCCATATACGCGTGATGGTGTTGGTTTCGGTATCTACTTCTATCGCCCACAAAGTCCAAGCGTGGTTCATGTCGCGAATTTGCGCAACGTAATTACCTGTAGTGAAATAGCGTAGCAACACGTCGGTAATTGCCGCTTCATTGGAATCTAAGTAGCCTCGTGTGAAGATGATTGGATTATCAAAGTCGCCCTCAGCGAGGTAATTCTGATAAAGATTGGTGCGTGTGTAGGCGATGGTAGGATGCGTCTGCTGCAAATACCAGTCGAGGGCTTTATATACATAGTCGCCACCCTTGTTGAAGTAGGTGTTACGATCAAATTCCTGGTTGATTTCTTCTGCACCCCAGCACTTGCCTGTGTAGATATACTTTTCCTGTATGCGATCTTGCCACCATGCTATCATGTTGCTACTAACCGCAGCCCAGCAACCATTCCTGAACTGAAAGGTATTGTACCATCCACCATCTACGCTCACACCTTTAGCCCAATACTGAACCTTCTCTGCTTTTGCTGAAGAAAATGGCAGAATGATGCTCTGCACTAATACCAGTGCAAAAATAATTATTGTCTTTTTCATATTACTCGTGAAATTTCATTATTCGGGTTAATATCATCAGAATACTCTGACTTTCTCTCTTCTGTTTTCTGTCAGCACTACATATACGCCCTTGGAAAGAGAACCATTCTGCTGCGTTATATCGCGTCCGTTAAGGTCGTAGATGCGGTATGCCTTATCACAATAGATTCTGCCACCAACCGCATAAATGGAGCGGTCTGATTGTGTGAACTCTACACTCGTTGATGTATTGGGTTTACACACACCACGCACGGAAGAACCATAATAACGTGTGTGATTCCAGTCGGATTTGACAAAAGAGCGAACAAACTGCAACTGGTAGGCAGACCCCCAATAGGAAGTGCTGTTGAAAAGCGAACTCGACCAGTAGTAGCCGTGTGCACCTTTCTCGTTGATCAGACTTGCATAACGACAACCTGCCGCAGGCAAAAAGAGCGAAGCGTCACCGCTCTTGCTTGTGACCATATATCCTGCCACGCCTGTTTTGTTGTAGTCGTCGGTCCATGTCCATACACAATGCTCTTGGAGTTCTCCCCATTCTTCCTTGGTGGGCATACGCCATGTGCCACCCCACATATAGGCAACGATGTCATCTTTGTTGTCAAGTGTGAGCAGCCCGTCGGAATTATCATATTTCGTGAGCGCATTTTGGTTTGTTCCATGCAAGTAGTTAGCCCATCGGAAGTCGGTTTTCAAAGTTGTTTCGCCCCATGCATAGTAGTTGCCCTCGTCTTGAGGAAGATTTGCGCCTATATTGGCAGAAGCCCATTTAATTCCGCTGGGCAAGCCCAAATCAATCCAAGTGTGCCCGCCCTCTACTCCTGTGTTTTGCGCAAGTAAAGCACTGGGGATTGCACACATAATCAAATAAATAATCTTTTTTCTCATCTCTGGATAAATAGTTTATACAGCCAATGGCATTGACTGATTTTATTTTACACTTTTTGCAGCTGCAAAGATATACAATTAATGCTCGTATTTGCAAATTTTATAGTAGATGAGTGCTTGCTGATGCGACTTTCATACACCAAAAGAACGAAATCAGGCGCGGAATCTCTTATGGGATTTGTATGGAGTGGGGTGGGGCGAGGAGTGCACATGTGGTGGGGAGAGTGTGCATTTTGAAACCTTTTTTAAGCAAATGTGTTACTTTTTGTACTTTTTGTGGTTGTTTTTTGTTCATTATAGAATAAAATTTCGTAAATTTGCAGCCTGCATTTTTGGGTGCAGAGGTTTTTTATTAAATAAAATCTATCAAAACATAAACAATGAAGCTACTACAAGCTAAGTTAGCACAATATCAAGAGCCTCAGAAAGCGAAGGCTTTAGGTATTTATCCTTATTTCCGCGAGATTGAGAGTGAACAAGACACCGAAGTGTATATGCATGGCAAAAAGGTGCTTATGTTCGGTTCAAACTGCTACACTGGTTTAGTTAACGATAAGCGCGTGCATGAAGCAGCTATCAAGGCTATCCAAAAATACGGCACAGGCTGTGCCGGTTCTCCATTCCTTAATGGTACGCTTGACATTCACAAGAAACTCGAACGCCGATTGGCTGATTATGTAGGCAAGGAAGACGCAATGGTTTACTCCACTGGTTTTGGTGTGAACCTTGGTGTGGTTTCCACTCTTACTGGCCGTGGCGACTATATCATTTGCGACGAACAAGACCACGCTTCAATCATTGAAGGTCGCCGTCTTTCGTTCTCCAACTATTTGAAGTATAAGCACAACGATATGGCTTCGCTCGAAGAGCAGCTTAAGAAGTGCGAACCAGACCGTGTGAAGCTCATCGTTACCGATGGCGTGTTCTCGATGGAAGGTGATGTGTGTAACTTGCCTGAAATCTGCGACCTCGCACGCAAGTATAAAGCAGCCGTGATGGTTGACGAGGCGCACAGTATCGGCGTGTTTGGTGAGGGCGGCCGTGGCGTTTGTAACCACTTCGGGCTTAGTGATGAGGTGGATTTGATTATGGGCACATTCAGCAAGTCGTTTGCTTCGCTCGGTGGCTTTATCGCTTGCGATGAAACTATCACCAACTTCCTCCGTCACCACTCTCGCTCATATATCTTCACAGCAAGTATCACTCCAGCATCGACTGCAGCTGTTGACGCAGCGCTCGATATTATGCTGAATGAACCAGAACGTCAGGAACAACTTTGGAAAGTTACCCACTACGCTCTCGATGGTTTCCGTGCAATGGGTTGTGAGATTGGCAACACCTCTACACCAATTATCCCACTCTACATTCGCGACCAGAATAAGACATTCGCCATCACTGCCGAACTGCTGAATGAAGGCATTTTCGTGAATCCAGTGGTTTCTCCAGCTGTGGCTCCACAAGATACCCTTATTCGCTACAGCTTGATGGCTACTCACACTAAGGAACAAGTGGACTTCTCACTTGAAAAGATTCAGAAAGTGTTCCGCAAATATGGCGTAATCAAATAATAGGATAGCACTTAAGCTATAAAAATACAGGACACGCACACAACGGATAGCACACAAGAAATGTGACATCGGTTGTGTGTGTGCTTTTTTTTAAAAAAATGTACGCTAATGCACAAACTAAGATGATACTTCTACATTATTTATTATGTGCGCTTTTGCTTTACTCTCCCACGGTGGCGTATGGGCAGATGGATGGTGGCTGTGGCAAGTCGGCGTCTGCGGCGCTCACGGTGGGCAACAAGGCAGAGCAGCGAGAGGCAGAGCTTGCCCGTGTGCGCGAAATGGCATCAGGAATCATACAAGAGCGTGCAAAGCATAAGCACACTTATAGCAGGAAAGCGAAGTCGAAGAATGCAAATGATGCTTCGGGCTTCGTGGTAATCACCGACTATATTCCTGATGCGGTGGTGGAATTGCGTTATTTCTCGAACTACAATTTTGTGGGCACCAGGGTTGATGCTTACGAAGAGCCAGTGGCGATTTGTACCCGTGAGGCGGCAGAGGCACTGAAGAAGGTGGCAGATGATTTGCGACAGAAGGGCTATTTGCTGAAAATATTCGATTCTTACCGTCCACAGGCTGCTGTTGACCACTTCGTGCGCTGGTCGAAAGACTTGCGCGACATGAAGATGAAAGACGACTTCTATCCGTCATTCCACGATAAAACCACTTTGTTTCCCACCTATATCGCAAAGCGCTCTGGTCACTCAAAGGGCAGCACGATAGATTTGACCATTGTGAATGCCACCACACTTAAAGATGTGGATATGGGTGGCACATTCGATTTCTTTGGCAATCGCTCTCACTATGCGTTTAAGGGCGTTACAGCCCAGCAAGCCGCCAACCGAAAGTTGCTTCACGATGCTATGGTGAAGCATGGCTTCAACTATTATTCAAACGAGTGGTGGCACTTCACTTTAAAGAACCAGCCTTATCCCAAAACATACTTCACATTTTCAGTGTCGACGAAGCATTTTAACCCAAATCGGTCCAAGAAGTAATCTAAAAAATCCTCATACGGCCTAATGACCGATTTGGGTTAATGTAGGGCGGGGCGAAACATATACACATGCCGTGGGAAATATCAAAATTCTACGGCATGTTTTTTTTGAGTTTAGTAGGGGTGGTTTGCAAAAAATGCGTAAAAAAAAGTTGCGTAGAAAGAAAAATATTTATAGCCCGAAAAAAATATGTGTGAAATGTTTGTGAGTATGTTTTTTGTTATTAATTTCGCATCAAATTAATCAATAAACGATAAGGTAATATATATATGGTATATAAATTTCTTGTAGGTTCGGAAGAGGCAGAAAATTTCAAACTTGAAATTATGATTGACTCCGAAGATACATTCATGAGATTGAGAAATACAATTCTTGACGCTGCTGGCTACGACAAAGACCAAGTGGATTCATTCTATATCTGCGATGAGGAATGGAATAAGGAAAGAGAAGTGACCGTGATGGATATGGGTCTAGACTCTGACGACGACATTTGGCTGATGGACGACACACCACTTGAAGAACTCTTGGAAGATGAAGGTCAGCGCCTGAAATTCGTTTTCGACATGGTGTCGGAAAGATATTTCTTCATGCGACTGAAGGAAACCATTCCCGGACGCTCGCTTCACGACCCTCTGTGCACTCGCAAGGAGGGTAGAGCACCAAAGGAATTTAGCGATGTGGAAGACGTGGTGGTAGCTCAAAAAGTGACGAACACCAACATCGACGACATTGGCGAAGAATTCTATGGCGAAGACGGCTACAACGAAGACGAACTCACCGACCTCGATGCATTCGAGGGCAACTCAATAGATTAAATCCTCGTTATATAATATAATAAGAAAACACAGAAAATAGCAACGGCTATTACCTCGAAAGGTAGTAGCCGTTTTTTTATTCGTTCAAAAAAACTGAATTGCAGTTGTTACAGGGGCTCAGTGGATAATTTCTGGGGGCATAGATTATGTATTGTTGCCGAATCGTGAATGGAATCAAAAACAAAAAACATAAAAAACAGCCTTGGAGCAACGTGGAATGCTTCGCATTTGGCGGTGCGACTGTGCTCTTTGCGGCGTTGGAAACGAGTTTCCATGCCGCCAACCACACAATCCCACAGCACCAACGACAGGTGCGAAGCACTGGCATCGCCAAAAGGCTGTTTTTTATGTTTTTTGTTTCGGTGCCCCCAGTATTTATCCACTGAACCATTAAAGGTCTTTGCGTTCCAGTTCGGTTTTTTGCAGGCGAATCACGGTTTCGCCGGCGGTGTTGAGCAGCTCCATATCGGTGCTGATATTGCCAGCCTTTTTGCACGAAACGGTTTCTTCCAGTTTAATCAGCAACTGGGTTTCCTTATCGTTCTCGCTCTGGTTGTGGTAATACTGCAAGTCCTCAAACTGCACATCGTTTTCCTTTGAAGAGTCGATGTGGACTTTGCCACGGATAATGTTGTGTTGGGTTTGCACATGCACGGTGCGCATGTCGATGTCGATAACAAGGCGTATTTCCTTGTCGAGCACATTCTCGCCCTCAATCTCCTTCACCAGCCAAGGACCGTTCAGCAAGTCGAAATTGAGTTGGCGCAGACGCATCACCTCTTGTCCCTTGAGGTTTTTCAGCACCAGATAGTTGATGTTGTAGAGTTGCTGCATTTCCATGCTTGCCACCTCTGCCAGAGCGTCCATGATGGTTTGCTCGCTCGTCACGCTGTAGCACAATGCGCCGCCCTGAATCATATCGGTAAACGACAGTTTGTTGCCTTTCAACTTAAAGCGGCCGTTGATGGCATTACAGCCATTGCAGCCATACACTTGATTGCCATTTTTGAAATCAAGGAAGATATAGGCACGCTCATCGGTGTCGATGTCGATTTTATTTACGCTCAAAATAGTCCATTCGCCATAGAGCTGCTTGTCGGGGGCAGTTATAGCCACTTTTTGGGGTCCTTTCTTGCCTGCCATCTGGTCAGCCATCGGAATAGACACAGCTTGCTTCTCATACACGGATTTTTTCTTGTCGGTATTTCTCTTTGTGTCGGCGTATAGCGAAGTGAACACAAAGCAAACCGACAAAGCCGCAATTATATATTTTTTCATATAATAAAGTAAAGCCAATTGGTTTTCAAATCTCAAATTTCGCAAATTTCCACCAATTACACAAACCTTTTAATATTAATTGGCATTTGCCAGACGCTTGTGAACGGTCGTCGGCGCAGGTGCGTATGGGCAATGGGTGGGCTTGTTGTTGTGATATAAAAAAGATTAAATTTTGTGGAGAGGGGGCGTTTTGTGGTAGGAATGAGTTAATTTTGCATTTAATTATGCTAACTCGACTACGATATATATTTACGCTGATGGCCGTGGCGTGTGCCATGGTGTGTGGTGCGCAAATCAATACCGACCAGGTGTTGCGCATAGGGCAGAACTCCCTCTTTTTTGAGGACTATGTGCTTTCCATTCAGTATTTTAACCAAGTAATCAAGGTGAAGCCATATTTGGCAAAACCATATTTCTTTCGCAGTGTGGCAAAGCTCAACCTTGGCGACTATAAGGGCGCGGAAGACGACGCCACACTGTGTATCGACCGCAATCCGTTTATCGTAGATGCCTATCAGGTGCGAGGCGTGGCACGGCAGAACTCACGCAAGTTTGCCGAAGCCATAACCGACTACGACAAGGCGTTGGACATTCAGCCCGACAACAAGAACTTTATGTTTAACAAGGCATTGTGCCAACTCCAACTCAAGCAGTATCACGAAAGCGACTCCACTTTCCACTATCTGGAAAAGCACGACAAGAAAAACGAACGTGTGTATTTGGGTTTGGCGCAAATCTGCATCGAAACCGGCGACACCACGGGCGCACTTGCGTATGTGCAAAAGAGCCTCGACATATCGAAAAACACCCCCACTGCCTATGCCGTGCGTGCGCAAATTGAGGCGCAGCGAGGCAATTTCCAATCGGCGGCGGCTGATATGGACTCGCTGATAAAACTGGAGCCAAAGAACGTGAACAACTACATCAACCGCGCATACTTCCGCTACAAAAACGACGATTATTTCGGGTGCTTGAGCGACTACGACTATGCCATCACCCTTGACCCCGAAAACAGCGTGGCAATCTACAACCGTGCCCAGCTAAACGCCGAGGTGGGTGAATATGCCAAGGCAATCACCGACTTCACCACGGTGCTACAACGCGACTCGCAAAACTTTCTTGCGCTCTACAACCGCCTGCAACTCTACCTCATGACCGAGCAATATCGCAAAGCCCTTGGCGACTACGACCGCATTTTGAAGAAATATCCCAACTTCGAGTCGGGCTATATGCAGCGTGCCGCCATTAAGCAAAAGCTTGGCGACGTGAAGGGTGCACAGCGCGACAACGAGCGTGCCATCGCCATTTTCAAGAAGAAGGGCATTCAGGTGTCGTCGTTCAATCCTGCTGATTTGGAGGCGAAAAAGGCAGAGAAGAAGATGGCGCAAGAGATTGAGGACGCAAAGCGTGGCGTGGAGCAGCCTATGACCGAGGAGGATATTATCAAGAAATTCAACCAGCTGCTCACAGTAGAAGACGACAACGGTTTGAAGCCTGAATACGACAACCGCACCCGTGGTCGCATTCAAAACCAGAATGTGGACATTGAGCCAATGCCTATGTTCTTCCTCACCTATTATAATATAGTGAACAAACTCAACGGCAAAACGCACTATATGAAAGAAATGACCGAAGTGAACGACAGCCGTTTGCTCTCGAAAATGCTTGTGCTTTCGGCCGACGTGGTGCAACTCGACTCTACCACCATCAACAAGCACTTTGAAAGCATCGACTATTACAACGGAATGCTTGCCGTGTCGAAGCCACGATCGGTAGATTACTTCGGCAGAGCCATGGATTATATGATGGTGAAAGACTATGAGCGCGCCATCGCTGACATCGACCGTGCTATCGGCCTGTCGCCAAAATTCACCCTCGCATACTTCCTGCGTGCCAACGCCTACTATATGCAATATCAACTTGAAAAACGCGATGTGCAGAATAGTGCTCAAGCCACCACTTCAGATGTAGCCGCTGCGGCAAAACTTCTTGCGCACAGCACGTCTGACAGTAAGCTCTCTGCCGCGCTCGACGACTATAACGAGGTGTTGAAACTTTCGCCAAAGAGTGTGTATGCGCTCTATAACCGTGGTTTCATCTATATGCTGATGGGCGACTACACATCGGCAATAGGCAGTTTCAACGAGGCGATAGCCATCAAACCCGACTTGGGTGAGGCATTCTACAACAGGGGGCTGATGTACTTCAAACTGGGCAATCGTGAGAAAGGCGTTGCCGACCTGAGCAACGCAGGCGAACTTGGTGTGCTTCCAAGCTACAATGTGCTAAAACGAATGAGTTATTAATGTAATTAATGCATTGATTTATTAAGCGTTAAAAATGGACTTTTTTGGATGGGTTATTCTGTTTACCTTTGCCATGACAAAATGCATCAAAGATAAAAAGCTTGAAGCGTAACGGCTTCAGTTCATAATAGAATAAGTAAGAACAGGTGGGGCTCACAAAGCCAAAATTTCACCTTGATCCAAGCCCACACAGAGAAGACATGATAATCCATTACAGTAGTAAAAGTATGCGCAATCGCCTTTTTTGAAAAAACTTGCTTACAACTTCTAACTTGTGGCCTCTAATTTCTTCCTGAAAAGTTTCGGGATTCCAAATTATTGTGTAAATTTGCACCTTGATTTATAATGCAATGTAGTGCCGTTGTATGGCACGAATAAACTAACAAAACTGAAATATGATCAACATTAAATTTCCAGACGGAAGTGTGAAGCAATTTGAGAGTGGTGTAACTCCGCTCGACATTGCGAAAAGCATTAGCGAGGGTCTCGCACGTATGATTCTCGCTGCATCATTTAACGGAGAAGAGTGGGACATCTCTCGCCCGATTTGTAGCGATGGCGAGATTCAGCTCTTTAAGTGGGACGACAAGGAAGGCAAGCACGCCTTCTGGCACACATCAGCTCACTTGCTGGCAGAAGCTCTTCAAGAACTCTACGACGGTATTCAATTCGGTATCGGTCCAGCCATCGAAAACGGTTTCTACTACGATATCGACCCAGGTGAAAACGTCATCACAAGCGCCGATTTCCCAAAAATCGAAAAGAAGATGCAGGAAATCGTGGCACGCAAAGAGGCTGTGGTTCGCGCCGACATCTCCAAGGCAGATGCTTTGAAGAGCTTTGGCGACAAGGGTCAGACCCTCAAGTGTGAGCTGATTAGCGAGCTTGAAGATGGCCACATCACCACATACACTCAAGGCAATTTCACCGACCTCTGTAAAGGTCCACACATTCCAAGCACTGAGCCCATCAAGGCTGTGAAGGTGCTCTCAATCGCCGGCGCTTACTGGCGTGGCGACGAAAAGCGTCCACAGTTGGTGCGTGTTTACGGTATCAGTTTCCCAAAGAAGAAGATGCTTGATGAATACCTCACCATGCTCGAAGAGGCAAAGAAGCGCGACCACCGCAAGCTCGGCAAGGAGATGGAACTTTTCACATTCTCGCAGAATGTGGGTCAAGGTTTGCCATTGTGGTTGCCAAAGGGCGCAATGCTCCGCAACCGCTTGCAGGATATGCTTTCAAAGATTCAGCGCAAATATGGTTATTTGCCAGTAATCACCCCACATATCGGTAACAAAACCCTCTATGTGACCTCTGGCCACTACGCAAAGTATGGCAAGGACTCGTTCCAGCCAATCCACACCCCAGAAGAAGGTGAGGAATACTTGCTCAAGCCAATGAACTGCCCTCACCACTGTGAGATTTTCCGCTCATCACCACGCAGCTACAAGGATCTTCCTTTGCGCTACGCTGAATTCGGTACCGTTTACCGTTATGAGCAAAGTGGTGAGCTTCACGGTCTTACCCGTGTGCGCAGCTTCACACAAGACGATGCCCACCTGTTCTGTACACCAGAGCAGCTCAAGCAGGAGTTCCTCGCTGTGATGGACATCATCAACTTCGTGTTCAAGACATTCGGCTTTGAATATGAGGCTCAGATTTCGCTCCGCGACCCTAACCACAAGGAAAAATATGTGGGTACTGACGAAGTTTGGGAAAAGGCACAACAGGCAATTATCGAGGCTTGCGAAGAAAAAGGCTTGCAGGCAGCCCAGGTTGAAGGCGAAGCTGCATTCTACGGTCCTAAGCTCGACTTTATGGTGAAAGATGCCCTCGGTCGCCGTTGGCAGCTCGGTACCATTCAAGTTGACTACAACTTGCCAGAACGCTTCGGCTTGGAATACACCGGTAGCGACAACCAGAAGCACCGTCCGGTGATGATTCACCGTGCGCCATTCGGTTCAATGGAGCGTTTTGTGGCAGTGCTCTTGGAACACACCGCCGGTCACCTCCCATTGTGGCTCGCATCAGACCAGTGCGTGGTGCTCCCAATTAGTGAGAAATATAACGAATATGCTCAGCACGTGGTAGATGTTCTTGACGAGCAAGGCGTGCGTGCGGCTATCGATGTACGAAACGAAAAAATTGGACGCAAAATCCGTGACAACGAACTTAAGCGCATCCCTTATTTGCTCATTGTAGGTGAAAAAGAAGCTGCAAATGAGGAAGTTTCTGTAAGAAAACAGGGTGAAGGTGATAAAGGTTCAGAAAAAATTCTTACCTTTGCAGCCGAAATCAATGCGAAAGTTGCTGAACAGACCGATTTTGCAGCCGTATTGAAGAAGAAATAATAACGATTAAAATTACTTGATGGAGAAAAAACCATTTTGGAGTGGGCCCCGCAAACCAATGACAGGCGGACCTCGCCCACAAGCAGGACGAAACAAATTTCGCGGCAACCAGAAAAAGGATAAAGACGAACTCGCAATCAACGACCAAATTCGCGCTCGCGAGGTGCGATTGGTGGGCGATAATGTGGAAGAAGGCATTTATCCTATCGCAAAGGCTCTTAAAATTGCCGACGATTTAGAGCTCGACCTTATTGAAATTGCCCCTATGGCGCAACCACCCGTATGCCGTGTAATGGACTATCAAAAGTACCAGTACCAGCAGCGTAAACGCTTGAAGGAGCAAAAGGCGAAATCCACCAAGGTAGTAGTGAAAGAAATCAGGTTTGGACCACAAACCGATGCGCACGACTACGATTTCAAGCTCAAACACGCCATCGGCTTCCTGAAAGAGGGCGCCAAGGTGAAGAGCTATGTGTTCTTCAAAGGACGCTCAATCCTATTTAAGGAGCAAGGCGAGGTGCTTTTGCTGCGTTTTGCCAACGACCTCGAAGAATACGGCAAGCTCGACCAGATGCCAGTGCTTGAAGGTAAGCGCATGACCATCATGCTCTCGCCAAAGAAGGTGAAAGATGCTCCAAAAAAAGATAAGGTGAAAGCTGAAAAGCCAGCCGAGCCCAAATCTGAAGAGGAAGCTCCAAAAGAGTAATTTATTTTAGAGAAGAAAGAAGGAGAGCAGGCTTGGTAAGTGCCTGCCTCCGATTATTAATAACTTTTTTTTAAATAACAACAAAAAAATGCCAAAAGTTAAGACTAATTCCGGTTCCAAAAAAAGATTCACCTTTACCGGAACAGGAAAGATTAAAAGAAAACATGCTTACAAGAGTCACATCTTGACTAAGAAGACCAAGAAAGCAAAGAGAAACCTTACTCACGTTACTATCGTGGACAAGGCTAACCTCAACTCTATCCGCCTTCTTCTCGTTAAGAAGTAATTCGCTTTTTAGAGCTTAGTTTTTTATTTTAATCAAAAAGAGATTTTTTATCATTTTTATTAACCGAGTGTTTAGCACATTAAGAGCACAATAACGAATAATGTGCCGCTAACATTCAAAATCAATTTAAAAAAATGCCAAGATCAGTAAATCACGTTGCTTCAAGAGCTAAACGTAAAAAGATTCTTAAACTTACAAGAGGTTATTTCGGCGCTCGCAAAAACGTCTGGACCGTTGCCAAGAACACTTGGGAAAAAGGTTTGACCTATGCTTACCGCGATCGTAAGAACAAAAAGCGCAACTTCCGCGCTCTTTGGATTCAACGTATCAACGCAGCTGCACGTTTGGAAGACCTTTCATACTCTAAGCTCATGGGTATGCTTCACAAGGCAGGTATCGAGATCAACCGCAAGGTGCTCGCTGACCTCGCTATGAACAACCCTGAAGCATTCAAGGCTATCGTAGAGAAGGCTAAGAACGCTTAATAGTTGAGCTATTAGGGTGGCACTCTCTGAAAGGAAGTGCCTCTAAGGGTATCAAAATGGACAGATTCGCCCCACAAAAAGGGCGTCTCCGTCCATTTTTGTTGTGTGGACTATCTATCAGACCTATCGGACCTATCAGACCTATCGGACTTGGTGGTGGGGTGGGTTTTGGGTCAGGTGGTGGGGGTGGGGAATTTTGGTGAGAATTTTGGTGGGGGAGTGTGAATTTTTTTTTGTGATTTTTTTGTGGGAAAAATTTGGAAATAGGCAGTGGAATCATTAATTTTGTAATACAAAAGTTCATTGAAAATTCTGCCACGTCAAAGCTGATTGGGATACTCTTCAAACTTAATGAAATCCCGAGCAAGCGCCCTTTTTCCAATGGCGGGCCTCGACCGAAAGGTGTATCTTCGGATACCGGAGGATTACAAAGGTGTGGGTGCCCTCAAATCCTGTATTTATCGGAGTTTCATCACATCCCTTTGATGTGGCTTCATATAGAAGCGATGGCTCGCGTATGGCATACAAGCCACGAGCTATCGCTTTTTTTATCGTATATAATTATATAGAAAACAATGCAAAGCCCTATTCAACTGACCATTGAGTCGCAACTGAGAGAATATCTGCTTCGTGACGGAAGTATCGACCCAAAGCAAATGCCCGACCTTACCGATATTGAGGCGTGCTGGAAGTCGGTTGCCGAAGCCTATCTCCCCGACGGTGTGCCCGAATACCAAAACTATCCGCTGGCATCGCTGGGCTGGATGATGTATGTGGGCATGGCTGTGGCTAAGCTGTGGGACACCGACTGGGAGCGATACTCCAAGGAGGAAAACCTCTACACCATGCTTCGTGATAAGCGTGGCTACGACGCTATGGACGAAGCCATTGCCGAAGATGTGCTCCGTGTTGGTAAACCAGAGCAGGAAGCTATAGATAAGCTGGTGATGCACTGCGCACAGACCGCCTACGACATTATTTCCCATGCGGGAATAGAGCCGTCCACCCCGGAGGCTTATGTGGCTTATGTGGATGCGCTTCATGCGCTCTATCGCATAGGTGCCGCTACCGAGCTTTACCGCCTTGGCTACAGAATGCAGTTGCTGTAATTGAGCCAAGTGTGATGATGTTTCTTGTGCTGAATATGAAACATTTGGGCTCTAATCCCATATTTTTTTGTAATTTTGCATAATCGATTATAAAACACTGCATTTATGGCTGATACAAAACTTCAATACGACGAGGTGATTGCCACCTGTCGCGACCTGTATATAAAAAAAATGGCTGATTATGGTCCATCGTGGCGCATTTCACGCCCTCAAACCATCACCGACCAGATATTTATCAATGCCAAGCGCATCCGCACCATTCAAATCAACGGTGAGGCGAAAATCAACGACGACATTTATTCGGAATACATCGGCATTGTGAACTATGGCGTGATTGGCATGATTCAGCTCGAAAAGGGATTCTCCGACACCATCGACATGACGCGCGAGGAGGCGATAGCCCTTTACGACAAGTACATTGCCGAAACCAAGGCACTGATGGTGAACAAAAACACCGACTATGGCGAAGCGTGGCGCGATATGCGCCCCAGCAGTTATGCCGACTTCATTCTCACTAAGGTGGAGCGCACCAAGTCGATTGAGAATCAGAACGGAAAAACGCTTGTGAGCGAGGGTATAGCCGCCAACTATCAGGATATGATCAACTATGCAGTGTTTGCACTGATTCGTCATAACGAAGGCACGGAATAATAGATGACAATATTTAAATTACCACAGTGGGGCGAGAAAATTGCCAAAAAGAAGTGGAATCGCACTTTGGTGTGGCTGCTTCGTGTGGCTCTGGGCTGTACATTCATGTTCTCAGGGCTCACAAAAGCTATCGACCCATGGGGCGGATTCTACAAGTTTGCCGAATACTGTAATGTGTACGGCTTCGAGAGCTTAGGCTCGGCGTCGCTCGGACTGTCGTTTGCCTTGGCAGCCCTTGAGTTTATGCTGGGCGTATTCGTGCTCACGGGGGCGTTTCGTAGAGGTGCGCCAGTGTTGCTCATAGGCATGATGGCGGTGATGCTGCCCATCACGCTCGATTTAGCCCTCACCGACCGTGTGCCGCATTGTGGCTGCTTTGGCGATGCGCTTGTAATAAGTAACTGGGCGTCGTTCTGGAAGAATGTGGCATTGACGGCAGGACTCGTTTATCTCACATTTTTCAATCGCCGAGTGCATGGCATCTATGGTCCAGCCGTCAACTGGGTGGTGGGTGTGATTTCGTTCACATTCGTGGCGTCGGTGGCGTATAACGGCTATTTTAAGCAGCCACTTGTGGATTTCTCGCCATATCATGTGGGAAGCCAGTTGGGCGTGTCGGCAAGTGCCGACGGCGATGCCGCCGACATGGTGTTTGTGTATAAGAAAGATGGCGAGGAAAAAGAGTTCAGCCTCGACAGCGTGCCCGACGAGGAAGATGGCTGGGAGTTTGTAGAGCGTCATTATAAGAAAGGTAAAGAGCCGAACGACACATCAGCCACCCAACCATTGGCCATCTACGACAATGGGGTGGAGGTGACGGAAGATGTGCTTCCTGACACTGGCAAAGTGGTGATGTTCCTGTTTCCCGACTTGAGAGGGGTGAACATCAGCTACTCGTTCGACCTCAATGAGATATATGCCCACGCCACCGAACAAGGCTATCAGGTGTTTTCGGTCACTTCGTCGAGCACCGACGATATAAAGTGGTGGAACGACATTTCGATGGCGGCATACCATACCTACCGTATGGACGACAGCGAACTTAAAACCATTGCCCGTGGCAATCCTGCCGTGGTGCTGGTGGAGAACGGAAAGATGGTGTGGAAGCGCACCCTTGCATCGCTCGACGAGGATAAGGTGAGGGTGGCAGACTCTCCTGTGGCGCAGTACAACTCCGACTATCAGCGTGACGAAGTGATGTCGGGCTTGGTGAGACTGTTTTTGCTGGCATTGCTCCTGCTCTTTGTGGTGAATCGCACGCATGTGCTGGTTCGCCTGTTCTATCGCTATGTGCGCAAGCGGCCTGTTCCACAAGCATCGGCTGAAAGCCAGGAAACAGAAAATGCCACAGTAGAAGAAGCCCCAAAGCAGAGCGGAAATGAGGCACATAACGAAAGCGACCATTCGGCTTATCAGCCCAAGAACGACGATTCCATCGGTGAAAATAGTGATAAAGAATGATAAAAGTTTGGTTAATTCCGTAACCTCAAGTAACTTTGCATAAAATTTCGGAATTCAGGGAATAATTTTTTTAAAACTATATATTTTTATTTACAATTATGAGAAAGAATATTGTAGCAGGTAACTGGAAAATGAACACTACAGTTGCCGAAGGCGTACAACTCGCAAAGGAAGTGAATGAAGCAGTGGCTGCTGCTGGTGAATTGAAGTGCGACGTAGTGATTGGCGTTCCTTTCACTCACCTCACAGCTGTTAAGGACGTTATCGACATTGAAAAGGTAGGTCTTTCTGCTGAAAACTGCGCTAACAAGGAAAAAGGTGCTTACACAGGTGAAGTAAGCGCAGCTATGGTAGCTTCTACTGGTGCTAACTATGTGATCCTTGGCCACAGCGAACGCCGCGAATATTATAACGAAACTCCAGAAATCTTGAAGGAAAAAGTGGATTTGGCACTTGCTAACGGTTTGAAGATCATCTTCTGCTGTGGTGAAAGCCTCGAACTCCGCAACGCTGGCACTTACGAAGAATTCATCAAGGCAGAATTGAAGGACTCACTTTTCCACCTCAGCGCTGAAGAATTTGCTAACATCGTTATCGCTTACGAGCCAATCTGGGCTATCGGTACTGGTGTGACTGCAACCAGCGACCAAGCTGAAGAAGTGCACGCATTCATTCGCTCATTCCTCGCTGAAAAGTATGGCGAAACTGTAGCTAACGACACCACTATCCTCTACGGTGGCAGTTGCAAGCCTACTAACGCTCCTGAACTCTTCGCTAAGCCAAACATCGACGGTGGTCTTATCGGTGGCGCTTCATTGAAGGCTGCTGACTTCATGGGCATCGTTACCGCTTTCTAATTTTAGAGGCAGGAAAAGAAATGCTAAGGTGAGCCGTTTATGCTGATAAACGGCTACTTAATACACAAAAATTGGTTACAATGATAATTTTTTATTATCTTTGTAGCCAGTTTTGTTTTATTGCTTTTTTGCAAGCTTTTAAAGGTATTATGGCTATGAAAAAGTATAGCAAAGGAAGAGCGTTGCGCTGCATGGTTGTGGCAATGGCGATAGCTCTTTTCGGATTTTCGAATGTTGAGGCTCAAGTGAGCGTGAATGCCCCCAGCGGACTTTCTAAGCGAAGCAACTCTGCGGCGAAGAAGAAACACTCTTCTCCTGCGCATGAGGAGGCTGCTGCGCCAGTTAAGGCTGCGCCAGCTAAGGCTCCTGCCACAAAAAGAGCAAACAGAGGCATAGCGGTGTCGAAGAGCGGCTCTGTTACAGGCATGACCATCGTGGGGCAATATTCAGGCTATCGTGTGCAGGTGCTATTCACATCGGCTAAAAACGGCCGTGCCATAGCTCAGCAGCGAGCCAAGAAAATAGCATTGAAATATCCACAATACCGAGCCTACATGTCGTATGTGGCACCTCGCTGGCGCTTGCGCTTTGGCGATTTCAAAACCTACGGAGAGGCAAGGTCTCTGGCAAGACTCATCAAGCGTTCGTTCCCAGCAATGCGTTCCGACGTGGTGGTGGTGACCGATAAAGTAAACAAATTTAAGTAAATTCGTCTGTAGCTTCTCGATTCAAGCTCAGCATTAGTATAGTGATGGAGAACAAAAATAGACTTTCCAATCAAGAATTAATCAACAAAATAGCCGAACACTACAAGGCAATCCTCGAATTGATAGGCGAAGACCCCACTCGTGAGGGATTGGTGAAAACGCCACAACGCGCCGCAAAGGCTTTGCTTGAAAACACCGTTGGCTACGATATGTCGGGCGAAGACATCATCAAGGCTGCCGTGTTTGAGCACCCTGGCTCGCAAATGGTGATTGTTAAGGACATTGAGTTTTATTCCCAATGCGAGCATCATGTGCTCCCATTTTTCGGTAAAGTGTCGGTGGGCTACATTCCCGACGGCAAGATTGTGGGGCTGAGCAAGGTGGCACGCATGGTGGATGTGTTTGCGCGCCGATTACAGGTGCAGGAACGCCTTACCGCTGAAATTTGCGAGGCGCTTGCCAAATCGCTACCCAACAAGGGCGTGATTGTGAGATGCGAGGCTCAACACCTGTGCATGAAGATGCGTGGAGCTGAAAAGCAAGAGTCCACCACCGTCACACTTGAATATAGCGGAGCATTTCAAAATGTGGAATTGAGGAACGAATTTTTCGGACTTTTGAAGTAATTGCACGGAAAAACCGAAGAAAACAGACATATTTTTCATTTTTTGCTTCAAAATATTTGGTAGGTTTGATAAAAAGTACTAATTTTGTACCCGCAAACGAGAGATAACCTCTCCGATAATGCAGAATTGCGAAAATAGCTCAGTTGGTAGAGCACGACCTTGCCAAGGTCGGGGTCGCGGGTTCGAGTCCCGTTTTTCGCTCGAAGTTCTTTTAAAATATGCGAAAATAGCTCAGTTGGTAGAGCACGACCTTGCCAAGGTCGGGGTCGCGGGTTCGAGTCCCGTTTTTCGCTCACAGCAATGTCCAGGTGGCGGAATTGGTAGACGCGCTACTTTGAGGGGGTAGTGAACAATGGTTCGTGTGAGTTCGAGTCTCATCTTGGACACCAGAAAGTGGTAGGAGCAACAGCTCTTGCCACTTTTTCTTTTTATCCCTATGCCCATCCCGAAAGTGGGGTAGATGGAGAGGTCGATACCACGACCGACCCTCTCCGAGGCTCATGTTGTTGTGCGCATTGCTATCACCAAGCTGCGCGTCCTTGCACGCAAGGACACTTGCATGGTGTTTCGCATGATGCGGCATCTCCGATGCCTGTGGCTTCAAATTTTGGTGTGGTTGGGATTTGTGGGATTTGCCCATATAGGCTTGCATATAAATATAGGCCCCTAAATTACCATTGAATCATTAATTTTGCAATTCGTTTAATTCGTGTTATCCGTGTTCGGCGTTGAGTGCTTTGCACACGTTATCAATTATTGGCGGACGTGAAGTTTCTCGTCCCTACCCAGGAATATTTATATATATGTTTGGGTGTGTTGGGATGGATTGTGGTGGCGTTTTGGGTGGTGTGGAGCTTTTTGGGGTGGTTTTGGTGATTTTGTTGGTGAAAAATTTTGCCATATCGGGAAAAGTTGCTACTTTTGTAACCGCAAATGAGGGATATGCCTCATGGCTTAAATGTTGATGCGAAAATAGCTCAGTTGGTAGAGCACGACCTTGCCAAGGTCGGGGTCGCGGGTTCGAGTCCCGTTTTTCGCTCGAAGTTCTTTTAAAATATGCGAAAATAGCTCAGTTGGTAGAGCACGACCTTGCCAAGGTCGGGGTCGCGGGTTCGAGTCCCGTTTTTCGCTCACAGCAATGTCCAGGTGGCGGAATTGGTAGACGCGCTACTTTGAGGGGGTAGTGAACAATGGTTCGTGTGAGTTCGAGTCTCATCTTGGACACCAGAAAGTGGTAGGAGCAACAGCTCTTGCCACTTTTTTTTGTTGCATATAGTTGAAAACCCCGAAAATATCATTACTTTTGTTGTGCTTAATTAATTATTGAAAATATGAAAAGTTTGCTCCTCGGAAAAAAGATGGTTTTTACACTATTGTGGATGGCGTTTGGGATTCTTGCCCAAGCCCAGAAATTGGCGGAATTTAATCTTAATAGCTTTGATAACTGGGTTTATACACGGTCGGGCGTGGAACTGAACACCAACACCATTTGCACTAACAAGGTGAATCTGTACGGCAACTATATGCTTATTTCGCCCCAATTCAGTACGAAAACTGTGAAGTTTGTCAAGGTGCAGGCAAAGATTGTGGTGAAAGAGTACGCGCAGCCCAAATACAGCATAGCTAAAGCCTCGCCCACATTGGAACTGCTCAACGAGCAAGGAGAGGTGGTGGCTACCAAAAAGCACGCTTACAGCGAAGCACTGCCACAACAAGTGTTTGAAGATTATTTGGCGGTGCCAGAGGGCACAAACAGGCTCACCATGCGCATATCAGCCCCAAGGGCAGACGTGAATAGCGCAGGAGCCGTTCACGAGCTGGTGCTGACGGAAAGCAGCAGCGATGGCAGTCTCGTTGTTGGTGACTTGAATGGTGATGGCGTGTGTGATGTGACCGACGTGACAGCACTGATTAATATCATTTTGGAAGAGAGTGTGACAGCCGATGCCGCCGATATTAATGGCGATGGCAACATTGATGTGAGCGATGTAACCGCCCTCATCAACAAGATTCTTCAGTAATCGATAACCGAATGTCGCTATACTTTGCAGCGAGGGAGATTGAATGCGATAGAGATAATCACCATCACGCTGAGCGCCCAGGTGTAATAGAGGTACGGAAGGAACGCCACAGGGCTGAGGTGGGCAAGGCCGGCAGCCATCAGCGATTGTGCTCCGTATGGGATAAGGCTTTGAATGATGCACGAACAAGTGTCGAGCAGGCTTGCCACCTTTCTGCCGTCGAGTTGAAACTGCTGTGAAATTTTGTGGGCAATGTCGCCAACGGTGATGATGGCGATGGTGTTGTTGGCGGTGCAGAGGTTCACGAGGCTCACCAGCGTTGCCACCACGGCTTGTGCGCCACGGCAGCTATTGATGCGATGGGTGAGCACCTGAATGATGTATTTCACGCCCCCATTGTGGCTGATTACGCCCAACAGACCAGCCGCCAGCAGCGTGACGATAATTAGGTCGCTCATATCCTTGATGCCACCGCCCATGTATCCGCACATGTCAATCAGGCTCGCATCAGCCAGTCCGCAAAGCGCAATGGCGATGCACGAGATAATGCCCATGGTGAGCACCAACAGCACATTCACGCCCATCATAGCCGACACAATCACAATCAGATAAGGAGTGACATTCCACCACGATGCTGTGGTGATAGGAGCGTGTGCGGTGTGCTGAATGTCGCCTGTGAAGATGTAGATGCCCAAAGTGGCAATGGCGGCAGGAAGCGCAATCCAAAGGTTGGTCTTGAATTTATCGTTCATTTTCACCTTCTGACTTCGTGTCGAGGCGATGGTGGTGTCGCTGATAAACGACAGGTTGTCGCCAAAAAACGAGCCGCCCAGCACCACCGACACAAGGAAAGCCGTGTCGACACCAGTGCTTTGAGCCAGCTGGCACGCAAAAGGCGTGAGTGCCACGATAGTGCCCACAGAAGTGCCAATCGACATGGATATGAAGCATGCTGTGATGAAAAGCCCCGGCATAAGAAACGACGACGGCAGCGACGCTAATGCAAGGTTCACGGTGGCATCAATCGCCCCAATACCTTTAGCGAGCGCAGAAAAAGCGCCTGCCAAGAAAAATATCCATATCATGTAAAGCACATTGGAGTTGGCTGCGCCTTTTGAAAATATCTCGATTCGTTCGGTGATTTTCTTCTTTGGCGTAAAAAGCAATGCCCACATCGATGCGATGATGAATGCTATGGACAGTGGCATTTTGTAGAAATCGCCGATAATTACCGATACAGCCACATAGAGCAGCAGAAACACCACGATGGGCGAGAGAGCCAATAATCCTTTACCTGTGCTGATATATGAAGCCGTTTGCTTATTTTCCATTACCTTAATATTTTATCTTGCTTATTTTGTAAAACGATGTGCAAAATTACTGCAAAATCGTAAAATTACAAAATAAATCTCTTTTTCTTTTGGGAATTATAGTTTGTTTGTTGTTAATCTCCGCCATTCTCGCTATCTTCGTAGATTAATATATTGTTAAAAATGAAGTTACGAAACAGCCTATCTGCTATCCTCTTGGCGATGTGCACCACATTCTCGTTAGCCGCCCAGCGATTAGTCGCCGACGGCATCAGTTACACTGTAGATGAATCGGGCAGAGCCACGGTGGTGTTAGGCGATGATTATTATACAGGAAAAGTCACCATTCCGGCTGTGCTGGGAGGAAAGCAAGTGGCGTCGGTGGGTTTTGGCGCATTTAATGCGTGCCACGGCCTTACAGGCGTAGTGCTTCCCGACGGCATCGCCACCATTGGCGATTATGCGTTCAACGCTTGCGATTCGCTCACCGCCATCACTATTCCCGAAACTGTCACCGTCATCGGCGCATTTGCCTTTCATGGTTGCTCACGGATTGTGGATATTGTGATTCCCGAAGCTGTGACCAGTATAGGCGAAGAGGCGTTTTTCGGTTGCACAGCGTTAAAAACAGTGAAAGTCGGCAAAAATGTGACCAACATTGGCAAACGAGCCTTTCAGCGTTGCTCCCAACTGAAAACGGTAACCGTTGACCCCGAAAATCCCAACTATTGCGACATCAACGGCATATTGTTCACCAAAGATGCCCAAACACTGGTGGCATTCAGCCGCAAAAACGCATCGTGGCGCACCTATACCGTGCCATCGTCGGTGACCAGCATAGCCGACTTTGCCTTCTATGGTTGCGATGCGATGAAGTCGATTACTCTGCCAGAAGGGCTGGAAACGATAGGGGAGTGGGCATTTGCCAACTGCGGCATCATGGGCTCGTTCACCCTGCCCACAAGTGTGAAGCATATCGGCGCAAACGCATTTTTCGGAATGAAGAGTTGCAAATCATTTTATTGCGGCACGGTTGAGCCACTTCCGCTGCGCGAGGTGACCACGCCTTTTGGCATGTTTACCGACCTTTCAGCCCGCACCCTTTATGTGCCCAACGCTGAAGCGGTGAAGCGATACAAGGCGGCTCCAGTGTGGAGGGAGTTTGGCAAAATTGTGGCATATCTTGGCGATGTGAATGGCGATGGCGAAGTGAATGTGGGCGATGTGACCGCGCTCATCAACGCCATTTTAGGCGACACCACCTACGAGCAGAAGGTGTGCGACATCAACTGCGACGGAGAGGTGAACGTGACCGACGTGACGGCATTAATCAATACAATTCTTGAATCATAACACACTATTTTTATCATGAGTTTTCAACCTTTGGCAGAGCGATTGCGTCCAAAGTCGCTCGACGAGTACATAGGACAGCGTCATTTGGTGGGTCCCGGAGCGGTGATTCGCCGAATGATTGAGAGTGGCAACATTGCGTCGTTTATTCTTTGGGGACCTCCAGGAGTGGGCAAGACCACGCTTGCACGCATCATTGCCGAGCAAACGAAAGTGCCTTTCTACACGCTTTCGGCAGTGACTTCGGGCGTGAAAGATGTGCGCGATGTGCTCGACCGATGCAAAAAAGATGCGCAAAGCATGTTCACCAAAGGCCGCCCTATACTGTTTATCGACGAAATCCACCGTTTCAACAAGTCGCAGCAGGATTCCCTGCTTGGGGCTGTGGAAAACGGCACTGTCACGCTTATTGGCGCCACCACCGAGAATCCTTCGTTTGAGGTGATTCGTCCGCTGCTGTCGCGCGCGCAGGTGTATGTGCTCCAGTCGCTTGACAAGGACGACCTTTTGCGCCTCCTTGACCATGCCCTCCAGACCGACCCCATTTTCCAGAACAGGGAGGTGAAGGTGGAGGAAACGGATGCACTCCTTCGCTTTAGTGGGGGCGATGCCCGAAAATTGCTGAATATCCTCGACCTGCTCCACCAGTCGCTGGGCGAGAAAGAGCCGTTTGTGCTCAACGATAAGGTGGTGACCGAGCGATTGCAACAGAATCCGATGGCATTCGACAAAGACGGGGAGATGCACTACGACATTATTTCGGCTTTTATCAAGTCGATTCGTGGCAGCGACCCTGATGCGGCGGTGTATTGGCTTGCGCGCCTTATCGCTGGCGGTGAAGACCCAAAATTCATCGCTCGCCGCCTCTGCATTTCTGCCGCAGAGGATATTGGGCTTGCAAACCCCAACGCCCTGCTCTTGGCTAATGCCACATTCGACATCATCAATAAGATTGGTTGGCCAGAGGGGCGAATACCGCTGAGCGAGTGCGCTATCTATCTTGCCGCATCGCCAAAGAGCAATTCGGCATACAATGCCATCAACAGTGCGCTGCAACTGGTAGAGCAAACTGGCAATGCCCCTGTGCCACTTCACTTGCGCAACGCCCCCACAAAACTGATGAAGCAACTTGGCTACGGTCGTGACTATATGTACTCCCACGACTATCCTGGACACTTCGTGCGCCAGCAGTATATGCCCGACGAACTGCAAGGCGCCCAACTATGGGCACCCCAAGACAACTCCGCCGAGGCTCAAATGGCAGCGCGCCAGCAAGCCCGCTGGAATCCCCAGCCCCAGCCCCCAAAAGAAGAATAGCACCGAGAAATACGGTGGGATTTGATGGATGTTGAAAAAACTCCAATTTAATCCATTTTAAGGTTCAGTAGAAAATTCCTGGGGATAGATTATGCACTGTTGCCGAATCGTCGATGGAATCAAAAACAAAAACATAAAAAACAGTCTTGGAGCAAAGTGGAATGCTTCGCATCTGGCGGTGCGACTGTGTGCTTTGCGTCATTGGAAACGAGTTTCCATGCCGCCAACCACACAATCCCTCCGCCACCCTCTTACGAGGGCCTTCCACTTTGCCCCAAGGATAAAAACCGCTCGCCGTTTCACGGCGAAAAACCCCTGATGAAAGAGTGAGTTATTGGTAGGAAGCAATGGCAATCTCTCAAAACGCCATAGCGTAGGGATATGCCTTCGGCATGTTTCGATGCAAACGGCAAGGTCAACGCATTGGAAACATGCCAAAGGCATGTCCCTACGTTATGATGCAATTTGCACCCTCGCCTATTGTGGTTGACATATATCATCACATCTACCAAGCAAAAGGGGATTGTGGTATCTTTTTATTTGCGCTTTCGGATAATCTGATTACTGAAGATTGGTTTTTCGCCGAAGGTGAGCGGTTTTTTATCCACTGAATCCATGTTAACCCTATTGACACTGATTTTTGGGGTAAAAAAAGCCCGATGAAGCGAATTCATCGGGCTTTTTGGTTATTTTGGGGAAGTGATTGTTTACTTCTTGTGGTCGGCGATCCAGTTCTTAGCGTTTACGAAGGCTTGGATCCATGGAGTCACCTCGTCGGCTTGGCGAGCCTGTGGATAGAAGCCGCATTGCCATGGGAAGATGGCGCGTTCCAAGTGAGGCATCATAGCCAAGTGGCGGCCGTCCTTAGAGGCGATACCAGCGATGCCGCGTGGCGAGCCGTTAGGGTTGGCTGGATATGAGCGGTAGTTGTATTGTGCCACCACATTGTAGTTGTCGGCGCCTTCTGGCAGGTTGAATTTACCTTCACCGTGAGCCACCCAGATGCCGAGTTTAGAACCGGCGAGGTTGCCGAACATCACAGAGTTGTTTTCTGGAATCGACAGGCCGATGAAGTTGGATTCAAACTTGTGGCTATCGTTGTGGTCCATGTGAGGCTGGCTGCTGTATTCAGGGTTGAGCAGGTTGAGTTCAATCATCACTTGGCAACCGTTGCAGATACCGAGGCTCAAAGTGTCGGTGCGCTTGTAGAAGTTTTCGAGTGCCTTTTTAGCCTTTTCGTTCCACACGAAGCCGCTTGCCCATCCCTTTGCAGAACCGAGCACGTCGCTGTTGGAGAAACCGCCGCAGAACACAATCATATTCACATCTTCAAGTGTTTCGCGACCGCTCATCAAGTCGGTCATGTGCACGTCTTTCACATCGAAGCCTGCAAGGTAGAGTGAATAAGCCATTTCACGGTCGCCATTCACACCCTTTTCACGGATAATAGCCGCCTTGATGCCGGTTTTGCCGTGCTTGAAGCCGTTGATGCCCAAGTCTGCCGCCTTACCAGTGAAGCCAGCAGGCATACGCCAGCGCAGAGGTTGCTTCTTATAGTTTTCGAAGCGAGCCTTTGCCAATTTGTTGCCGCTTTGCTTGCAGTCGAGCAGATATGAGGTCTTGAACCAAAGGTCGCGCAGATAGTCGATGAAGAACATGTATTCGTCGCCGTTCTGTGTCACGGTCACGGTGCGCTCTTCAGAAGGCTCACCGATGTAGATAAACTTCACGCCACGCTCTGCGAGTTCGCGTTCCACCTTGCCGCATTGGTTGTTTGCCACCTGAATCACAAGAGCAGGATTTTCGGCAAAGAGCACCTTCACGATGTCTTGCTCAGCCATACCGTCGAGGTCGAGGTTCACACCGCCCTTGGTGTTGGCGAAAGTCATTTCAAGCACAGTGGTGAGCAAACCGCCAGCGCTGATGTCGTGTGCTGCCAAGAGTTGTTTGTTTTCCACCAAAGCCTGCACAGCATTGAATGCGTTGGCAAAGTAATCGGCACTCTTCACGCCAGGAGCCTTGTCGCCAAGCAATCCCATTGATTGTGCAAGGGCAGAACCACCGAGTTGCATGTCGCAGCCAGAGAAATCGATATAGTAGAGACGGCTCTTCTTTTGTTGGAGCACAGGGCTTACGGTTTTCTTCACGTCGCACACCTCACCGCCAGCAGAGATAATCACGGTGCCTGGGGCAATCACCTTCTTGTTGCCGTATTTCTGGGTCATAGAAAGGCTGTCCTTGCCGGTTGGAATGTTGATGCCGAGGGAGCAAGCGAAATCGCTACAAGCCTTCACAGCGCGGTAGAGACCAGCGTCTTCACCCTCGTTGCGGCATGGCCACATCCAGTTGGCGCTCAGCGAAACTGCCTTCAGACCGCCATTGAGGTTTGCGCCCACAATGTTGGTCAATGCCTCGGTGATGGAGAGCACAGATCCAGCGGCAGGGTCGATAAGACCGGCTTGAGGCGCATGGCCGATAGAGGTGGCGATACCGCTGTTGCCAGTGTAGTCGAGGGCCACCACGCCGCAGTCACTCAAAGGCAACTGAATTTCGCCTTGGCATTGCTGGCGTGCAATCTTACCAGTCACAGAGCGGTCCACCTTGTTGGTCAACCAGTCCTTACATGCCACACCTTCAATTTGAAGCACGGTTTCGATATATTCGTTGAGTTTTGCAGCGTCGGTTTTCACTGCTTTGTATTTGTGGTGCTTAGTGCTGTCGATCATTACAGTCTTTGGAGAACTGCCAAACATATCCTTCATGCCCAAGTCGATAGGTTTCACGCCGTCGGCTTGCTCAAACACGAAGCGGTCGTCGCCAGTGGTTTCGCCCACCACATAGAATGGAGCGCGCTCGCGTTCGGCAATCTTCTTGATGCGAGCCAAATCCTTTTCCTCAGCCACGAAGCCCATGCGCTCTTGGCTTTCGTTGCCGATGATTTCCTTTGATGAAAGGGTAGGGTCGCCCACAGGCAGAGCAGCCATATCGATGCGTCCGCCAGTTTCTTCCACCAGTTCAGAGAGGGCGTTGAGGTGACCGCCAGCGCCGTGGTCGTGGATTGACACGATAGGGTTGGTGTCGTCTTCAGCCAAGGCACGAATCACGTTGGCAACACGCTTCTGCATTTCAGGGTTGGCGCGTTGCACGGCGTTGAGCTCGATGGCGTTGGCGTATTGGCCGGTGTTCACGCTCGAAACGGCACCACCGCCCATACCGATGCGGTAGTTGTCGCCACCCATCAGCACCACTTTCTCGCCAGCCTTTGGGGTGCCCTTGATTGCGTCGCGCTTATTGGCGAAGCCCACACCACCGGCAAGCATAATCACCTTGTCGTATGCCAATTGGCGTTTTGCTTCCTCGTGCTCAAATGTGAGGAGAGAGCCGCAGATAAGAGGCTGGCCAAACTTGTTGCCGAAGTCGCTTGCGCCGTTTGAAGCCTTGATGAGAATTTCTTCAGGAGTTTGATAGAGCCATGGGCGTGGAGGCATGGTGCAGCGTTCCCAAGCACGCTCAGCTTCGGTGCGAGGGTAACTGGTCATATACACAGCCGTGCCAGCCAATGGCAAACTTGCGCGTCCACCACCCAGACGGTCGCGGATTTCACCGCCTGAACCAGTAGCGGCACCGTTGAAAGGTTCTACGGTGGTAGGGAAGTTGTGGGTTTCGGCCTTCAGCGAAATCACCGAGTCGATTTCCTTCACTTCAAAGAAGTCGGGTTGGTCGGGATTTACTGGAGCGAATTGCTCAATCTTTGGGCCGTCGATAAACGCCACATTATCTTTATAGGCAGAAATCACCTTGTTGGGATATTCCTTTGTGGTCTTTTTAATGAGGTTGAAAAGGCTTGTAGGCATTTCCTCGCCGTCGATGATGAAAGTGCCACCGAAAATTTTGTGACGGCAGTGCTCGCTGTTCACCTGCGAGAAACCAAACACTTCGCTGTCGGTGAGAGGGCGGCCGAGGCGCTTGCCAAGTCCCTTCAGGTAATCCACCTCTTCGGGGCTGAGAGCCAAACCTTCCGACTTATTGTAGGCTTCAATATCGTCGATATAAACGATAGGATCCGGCGTACGAGTGATAGTGAAGGTGTCGCTGTCTAATGTGTGGTACACACGTTGAAGCATTTTGTCGTACTTGGGATCCTTTTCTTTTGTGGTTGTGAACTCTTCGATGCGCTCGATGCCGGTCATCGCCATGTTTTGGGTGATTTCGACCGCGTTCGTACTCCAGGGCGTAATCATCTCCTTTCGTGGGCCGATAAACGTGCCTCGTAAAGTGTCGTCCTGCACTTGAATGCCGCCGAGCAGCCATTCTAACTTCTCAAGTTCCTTTGGTGAAAGAGCATGGTCAGCACCTACCGCATAGATGGTGTTTGCTCCTTTTTTAAAGAATGTAATCATAAAAAATTAAGATGGATTACTGTTTAAATCTAAATTCTTCTACAAAGTTAAAGCAATCCACTCGCACTACAAAGCAAAACCGCCATTTTTATTTCACCAACCCCCACACATTATTTATATAGCCCCCCCAATCTCCCCAACAAACCAAACTTGTTATAGCGCAATAATTCATCTTGTGTGGACTCGTGTGGACTTTGAAAAATTGCGTATGGGCAATTTTGGGGCGGATTTTTCGTTATTATTGTTGATAATGGTTATCTTTGCAGAAGAGTTGTGCGCCACAGATGATGGGCGGCGGCTTATAAAAGAGCGACGACAATGAATAAGTTTCAAATATCTAATTTTGGTCCAATTAAGAATCTTGATGTGGAACTTGGGGATTTGACAATTCTCTTAGGTCCGCAAGCCAGTGGAAAAACGCTTTTCCTACAGCTGGCGAAGCTTATTGTGGACAAAGATTATATCGTTCAGAATCTTCTGAAATACAATTATGTGATTGATGGCGATTCCGACAAGGTTCTGAACTATTATTTTGGCGATAGGCTTTCTTCAATGTGGAAAAACTGCACCATGGTGAAGGTTGATGGTGAGGCGTTTGAGAAGTGCTCTCTGCTGAATGCTGAGAATGCCGACGCCAAGGAGCGACTTTTCTATATTCCAGCCCAGCGCATATTGTCGATTTCGGATGGTCGTCCTAAAAATTTCATGGAATTTGATATATCTTCGCCATACGTTTTGCGCAATTTCAGCGAAACGCTCAGGTTGTTTTTCCAACACGGCATGGGGAGTGAAAACGTGATATTTCCTTTGAATCAAAGGCTGAACGACGGCATGAAGCAGTCGTTTAATGATACGATTTTCCATGGTGGAGAAGTGGTTATTGACGAACAGGCAGGACAGAAGAAGATGCGAATGAAGGTAGGGGATACAAGTTTGCCCTTTATGACATGGAGTGCGGGGCAAAAGGAGTTTATGCCTTTGCTAATGGCGTTTTACTGTCTTACAGAACCTATGGCGAAAAGCATCAACGGCAATCAATACGAGTATGTGGTGGTGGAAGAACCCGAAATGGGATTGCATCCAAGAGCCATTCAATCGGTAATCATACAGATTCTTGAACTGATTAAGATGGGCTACAAGGTGATTGTATCGACACATTCGCCTGTGCTGCTGGAATTTGCTTGGACGTTTAAAATGCTGCAACAATTTCCGCAGGAGGTGAGAGAACAGGCACTATGTGAACTGTTTGATGCCAGTTTAGATAGCAATGTGGGCGAAACCGTGAAAGGTGCTGTTAGCAAAGATGTGCGAACATTCTACTTCTCCCACACCAAAGAGGGCGTAGTCACCGATGATATTAGCTCTCTTGATGTGGCAAGTGAAAACATAGGCGAGGCAGAATGGGGAGGTTTGTCGCAGTTTGCTTCAAAGGCATCGGAGGTGGTGTCGAAGTATATGGCAGAGTATGGCGAAGACTGATTTTCAATTGGCAGTAGAGCAAACGGCAGAGGTGTCGGCTGCATACGAGCCTGGGCTTCGTGCACTGAGAAGGGCTGAGGTTGGCAAGGTGGTGGCTTCTGACGGTAGCCGTTTGGACGGCAGTTTAAATATTGATGATGCTGTGGCTCAACTTTATCCGAACGAGAATCGTTGGGATTATGCCATTGGGTATGGTCAAAAGGTTTATTTTGTGGAGATTCACCCTGCCTTTACTGGTGAAGTGCCAAAAATGATAGCAAAACTCAATTGGCTGAAATTGTGGCTAAAAGCAAAAGCTCCAAAAATAGATACATTACCCAAAAGCGCACCGGCTTATTATTGGGTGCAATCAGGGAAAAGTGCCATATTGCCTCATTCGCGAGAAGCGAAATTACTGGCGAAATATGGGCTGAAGCCAAAGTCTGTTTTGAGGCTGAAATGATAACCCCCGCAGATTTGGGTTAAAACGTTTTGAATCCGCTTTGAAAAATTGCGTATGGGCAATTTTGGGGCGGATTTTTCGTTATTATTGTTGATAATGGTTATCTTTGTATGTTATGAAGAAGATTTTTTTACTCATCATAGTGGCTGTGCTGGCTTCGGTATCGGGGTGGGCACAGGTGTCGTTTGTGGGCGGCTCGCACGAGGTTTACGACTTGATTCCGGAGAAAAATACGGGTTTGAACCATATTTATGTGCTCTACAACACGCAGGGCGTGGGTATGCAGTATCGGGCAATGAGCGATACGCCTGTGGTGTGGTATAGTTTTGGTAGCCAAGGTGGGGGATATGCCGAGGAAATTTCGGGTATCACTACCGATGGGCGCACCACTACGCTTGCGCAAGTGGTTGCCGGGCAGGGCTATATCATTGAGGAAGGCACTAATCGCACCTACGTTTGGGTGGTGAATTATGCCGACCACTATTTGCGCTTCAACAGCATTTCTGCCCTTGCGCCAGAGGATTGTGGCACTGCCACGTTGAGCATCGATGGATCCGCCGACGAAATATCGTACTTCACCATTACTGGTGTGAGAAGGGTGCTGAGCCGTGAAATTAAGTTGGATTTCCGTACGCTCGTATGGGACGAAACCGCTGTTCAATGGACTCAGGTGGATACCACCAACGTGCTCACATCGGTAAAACCACAGTTGGTGATTACCGCTCCGCTGTGCAACACCACATTTCATATCAGTGGCGACCGTTTCCTCAAATTTTGGAACGAAGAAGTGGAAATGGAGAGCGACACTTACACCACCACAGCCGTGGATGTTCGCACCACTGCCATCAAGCAAAAGCGCAACGACGGCACCGATGACAGCGACGACGAGGACAACAACGAGGGCAGCGAAGGTGGTGAAAACACCGATGAAAGCGAGGAATTGGGCGGTTCGGCTCCTGCCACGGTGACATTTAAGGCGTATTGCACCGACGCCGTTGACCACAAAGAGTGGCAAAAGGCACTCGACCCTGATTTTCAGAGCATAGAGGCGCGCTTCAACGATGACGAAGTGGAGCAAACCTTCAACACCACAGGCACATCGTATTGGCGCTTTGTGGGCACGAATCTGCAAGGCGGTTGCGAGGCTTACGGCCCCACCTACACCGTGCACATAGGCGAAAGCGAGTTGGTTTGCCCGAATGTGTTCTCTCCAGGTTCAACAGAGGGCGTGGGCGACATTTGGAAAGTGAAGCACAAGTCGATTGTGGAATTTCACTGCACAATTTTCAACACTTGGGGCAACAAAATTTTTGAATTCAGCAACCCCGATGACGGTTGGGACGGCAAATATCGCGGCAAATTGGTGAGCACAGGTGTGTATTACTACGTGATTCAAGCACGAGGCGCCGACGACAAAGTGTATAAACTCAGCGGCGACATCAACATTCTCCGCTACCGCAAAAACGCTATGAAGAGCGGCACCACCGTAGTGGAATAAAGAACGGTTTGAAATAAACGTAAAACAAGGCTGTGCCGCTATCGATGGTGGCACAGTTTTGTTTTAGGTAGGGGAGATGGTGATGGATATGAGGAGCACTCGGAGCACTCGGAACACTTCGCTCTAACATCTAACATCTAATTTCTAACATCTTTCTAACATCTAATTTCTGATTTCTGACTTCTTTTTGTAACTTTGCAAATTATGATTTTCAACGGGAAAGAAACTGAATGTGTGAGTGTGCTTGGCGCACGTGTCCACAATCTGAAAAACATAGATGTGGATATTCCACACTACAAGCTCACCGTGATTACGGGGCTGAGTGGTAGTGGAAAATCGTCGTTAGCGTTCGACACTATTTTTGCCGAAGGACAACGCCGATATTTGGAAACATTTTCTGCGTACGCGCGCAATATGCTCGGCGTGCTCGAACGCCCTGATGTTGACAAGATTACGGGGCTTAGTCCAGTGATTTCGATAGGGCAGAAAACCACCAACAAAAATCCTCGCTCCACCGTGGGCACCTCTACAGAGGTTTACGACTATTTGCGACTGCTTTTTGCGCGTGCCGCCGATGCCGTGAGTTACACCTCAGGCGAGCGTATGGTGAAATACTCCGTTGAAAAGATACTTTCGCTGATTCTCGACAAGTACGACGGCAAGAAAATTTACATTCTGGCACCACTGGTGAAGAATCGCAAAGGCCACTATAAAGACCTTTTTGAGCAGTACCGAAAAAAAGGGTATATCAACGTGCGTATCGATGGCGAATTGCGCGAAATCACATTCGGCATGAAGCTCGACCGCTACAAGAATCACACTGTGGAACTGGTGATCGACCGCTTGAAAGTGGCGCGAAAGGACGAAAAGCGCCTTAAAGAAACCGTGGAACTGGCGTTCAGGCAGGGCAAAGACCAACTGCTTATCCTCGACGCCGCCACCGATGAAATATCCTATTACAGCAAGACGCTGATGGACCCATCAACGGGGCTTTCGTACCTCGACCCGGCTCCGCACAACTTCTCGTTCAACTCGCCACAGGGCGCTTGCCACAAGTGCAAGGGGCTGGGCTATGTGAACCTCGTTGACCGCGAGAAAATCATGCCCGACATGTCGCTCTCCATCAAAGAAGGGGGAGTGCTGCCCTTGGGGAAATATAAAAACTCGCTGGTGTTTTGGCAGATTGCCGCCATTTGTGAAAAATATGGCTGCGACATCAACACGCCGCTGTCGGAACTTCCAGAAGAAGCCCTCGACGACATCATGAACGGCACCGACGAACGGCTCAACATCAAAACCGAAACGCTGAGCACCAACAACTATTTCCTCACCTACGACGGACTGGTGAAGTATATCGAACTTCAGCAAGACGAATCGGCAGGCTCAAAGGCGCAGAAATGGGCAGGGCAGTTCTATTCGCGTTGCGTATGCCCTGAATGTGGCGGCGCGCGCTTAAACAAGGAGGCTTTGCACTTCTTTATCAACGGCAAAAACATTGCGCAGCTTGCGAGTATGGACATCAGCGAACTGCGCGACTGGCTCGGCGATTTGCACAACCACATGGAACCGAAAAAGTGGAAAATTGCCGATGAAATCGTGAAGGAAATCCTTAGCCGACTGAACTTTATGCTTGATGTGGGTTTGGATTATGTGTCGCTCAACCGCTCGTCGGCTTCGCTATCAGGTGGTGAAAGCCAGCGTATTCGTTTGGCCACTCAAATAGGCTCGCAACTGGTGAATGTGCTTTACATTCTCGACGAGCCGAGCATCGGACTGCATCAGCGCGACAGCGAACGCCTCATAGCGTCGCTGAAAAAACTGCGCGACGAGGGCAACACCGTGATAGTGGTGGAGCACGACAAAGACATGATGCTCAATGCCGATTATATTGTGGATATAGGCCCGAAAGCGGGGCGTAGAGGCGGTAATGTGGTGTTTGCGGGCACCCCTAAGCAAATGCTCAAAGAAAGCACGCTCACCGCCGATTATTTGAGCGGATTGAAGAAGATAGAAATTCCGAAGGTGCGCCGTTCGGGCAATGGCGACGTGATAAGGCTTCGTGGCTGCAATGGGCACAACCTCAAGAATGTGGACGTGGACTTTCCTTTGGGCACGTTCATTTGCGTGACAGGCGTATCGGGCAGCGGTAAATCGTCGCTGGTCAACGGCACGCTTCAGCCCATCATCAGCCAAAAGCTGTATCGCTCGCTCACCGAGCCGCTCCCTTACAAGAGCATCGAGGGCTTGGAGCATATCGACAAGGTGGTGACCGTTGACCAGTCGCCATTGGGGCGCACGCCGCGCTCCAATCCAGCCACCTACACTGGCGTGTTTACCGACATTCGCAATTTGTTTGTGAACCTACCAGAGTCGAAGATTCGTGGTTATAAGCCCGGACGCTTCTCGTTCAACGCAAAAGGCGGCAGATGCGAGGTTTGTAACGGAAATGGCTATAAAACGGTGGAAATGAATTTTTTGCCCGATGTGCTCGTTCCATGTGAGGTGTGTGGCGGAAAACGCTATAACAGAGAGACTTTGGAGGTGAAATTCAAAGGAAAATCGATTGCTGATGTCCTTGACATGACGATAAATCAAGCCGTAGAGTTTTTCGATGCAATTCCTGCGATTCTCAACAAGATAAAAGTGCTGCAAGAAGTAGGGTTGGGCTACATCAAACTCGGTCAACCGTCGAGCACACTTTCGGGCGGAGAATGTCAGCGTGTGAAACTCGCCGCCGAGCTCTCGAAAAAAGACACAGGTAAAACGCTCTACATTCTTGATGAGCCAACCACCGGTCTGCACTTTGAAGATATTAAGATACTTTTATCGGTGCTTGATAGATTGGTCCAAAAACGAAATACGGTAATTACCACCGATCACAATTTAGATGTGATTAAGTGCGCCGACTATATCATTGACCTCGGACCAGAGGGTGGCAGAAATGGCGGACAAATCGTGGCTTTTGGCACTCCAGAGGAGGTGGCAGAGAATCAAAATTCAATCACTGCCCGATTCCTGAAAAAAGAATTATCAGAAAAATGACGCTGTTTTTGCGTCAGAAAATTCAAAATTCACCGATTTTTGCGTGATTTGAAGCAGTAAAAAGCCGTTTTGGTGTCCTTACAGGGCTGTGTGGCGCATATTCGCCGTAAAAAACCACCTATTTTACTTTTTTCTGAAGCATCAAGCAGTTTACATGTATGCATACTGTATCATGTGGTGTAACCTATTTGTTTATCAAAAGGTTACACCATATATTTTTGCCGTGGATTACCCTCTGAGAATTGATTAGAATTTGATTTTGTGAACGAATTATGGATTTGATTGAAAAAAATGGCAGGAGAATGAGTTGAGCGAAAACACCGCAGAAAATGGTAAAATTACCTCCGCGTGTTTGTGAATTTAAATTACAAAATCCACCGATTAATTCGTAAAACTACATCGTGTTTTGCAAAATGAAATAGACTGTTTTCATTTGTTTTTAGGTTTGCATTTTGAAAGCGGAATGGTGTGCTGGGGAATTAACGATTAAATCGTTTACAAACGCATTAAAAATAAGGGTTAACAATTATTTACAATAAGTGCAAGTCGCTAAAATCCAATTAAATAAATACTAAATTATAAAGTTGTGATTTATGGTGGTTTTTGTGCCAAGGTGGGTGATTTCTTGTAAAGTATTGTTTAATGTAATGTAATAGAGTGTGTATCAGTCTAATAATCTATATAAATTAAAGTTGTAATATAATATAGTTGTGAAATATAGATTTTGGATATGTGAATCGGGTGTTTTGAATGTTGAATTGAGTATTTTGGTTGTTTATTTTACGATATTTGCTATTTACAAATTCATTATTTAGATTTACGTCGATAAATTTGTGTTTTTAAATAATTGTTTATACATTTGCAAACTCAATTTTTAGTAGATTTTTACTGTTTGCAATTATGGACATAGTTTCTCGCCTAAAATTTTTCTTAAGTCACAATGGAATTTCTAATTCCACATTCGCCGACACTTGCGATATTCCCCGTCCCACTCTATCGCAGCTGCTCAATGGACGCAACAAAAAAGTAAGTGATGAACTCATCACTAAAATTCATAATGCTTATCCAGCTCTTAATATAATGTGGCTTATGTTTGGCGACGGAGATATGTTTGTTCCAAATGCGAACTCTATGCCCTCGCCCACCGTGGCTCAACCCTCTGAGAATTTAGAAAATTCCACGGCATCGGAAATTGGTCAGGAATCTCGCACACCCTATATGACCTCTATTTCATTCGGTGATGATGAGTCGTCGTATCAGCCTACCACGCCTCCGCCTACACCTGTTGCGGCCATCTCGGCAGCCTTGCAAACTATGGCGAAAAAAACTACTAAACCAGCAGTGGAAAAAGGAGTGAATGTGGCACCTGTGGAGCGCCGTGTGACTTCAATCATGGTATTCTATAGTGATAACAGCTTTGAGGAATTTATCCCCCGCAGCAGCCGCTAAGCATCATTCTCAGGAACACTCCTATCAAATTCTATCATATATGCCCAGTTTCGGGCGGTGAAATCGAAGAAAAGGCCCAAAAGCAAGTCGCTTTTGAGCCTTTTCTGATTTCTTATGGTGCGAGTTGTGGATAAAAACGACCGTAAAGCCGTTTTAAGCCCCTTTGAGGGCGCGAAAGGCGAATGGGTGAGTTACACCTCCATTCCGCCGATTAATTCGCGCACGCTCGCTATTTGGTGGCGTTTCAAATAATCTTCAATGTAGTCGATAGCCTTAACGGTCACTTGTGGGTCAACGAAGTTGGCTGTGCCAATCTGCACGGCGGTGGCACCGGCAAGGAGGAATTCGATGGCATCGCGGCCACTTGCAATGCCGCCAAGTCCCACAACAGGCACTTTCACGGCGTTGGCCACCTGCCAAACCATTCTCACCGCAATAGGGCGAATGCAAGGCCCCGACAGGCCGCCAGTGATGGTGGAGAGCATAGGTTTGCGCTTCTCCACGTCGATAGCCATGCCCAGGAAGGTGTTGGTGAGCGACACGGCATCAGCACCAGCGGCCTCCACGGCGCGTGCAATTTCGGTGATGTCGGTCACGTTTGGCGTGAGTTTCACAATCATTGTGCCGTCGTAGGCTTTGCGTACGGCGCTTGTCACGCTCTCCGCACCGCTGCATGTGGTGCCGAATCCCATACCGCCCTGCTTCACGTTGGGGCAAGAGATGTTGATTTCCACGGCTGCCACTTTATCAAGAGGGCTGAGTTTTTCGCACACAGCCACATAATCGTCGATGCACGAACCGCTCACATTCACTATCACTCGTGTGTCAAGGTCTTTGATACGGGGATAAATGTGCTCGATGAAGTAATCCACGCCTTTGTTCTGGAGCCCTACGGCGTTGAGCATACCGCTCGGGGTTTCTGCCATACGAGGATAAGGGTTGCCCTCGCGATGGTGGAGCGTGGTGCCCTTCACAATGATGCCTCCAAGGCGGTTCAAATCGATAAAATCGGCGAATTCTTCGCCATATCCAAAGGTTCCCGATGCAGTCATAATCGGGTTTTTCAACTTCAGTTTTCCAATTTCAACGCTTAAATCTACCATTTCAATCGATTTATATTAAATACAGGACCTTCTTTACATACACACACATGACCGCTGTCGGCGGTGTCTTCCACGCAGCACAAACAAGCGCCCAAACCGCAAGCCATCATGTTTTCGAGCGACACCTCGCAGTCGATGCCCTTGCTCTTGGCAATGGCAGCCACGGCTTTCATCATGGGTTGAGGACCGCAGCAAGCGATGTGGTCGATGGGGGAATTGAGGATGGAATGTTGGGTAACGAATCCCTTTTCGCCCTCAGAACCGTCTTCAGTGGAGATATACACCTCGCCCCAACGCTTAAACTCGTCGAGCAGCAGCAAGTCGCTTGCCGAGCGTGCGCCAAGCAGAAATCTCACCTTTTTGCCAAGTTTAGAGAGCACTTTGCCCAGTTGGAGCAATGGAGCGACGCCCACGCCGCCACCTATGAGCATCATTTCGCCAGCGAACGAGCAGCTGAAGCCGTTGCCAAGTGGCATCACAAGGTTGAGCGTTTCGCCCACTCGTGTTGCCAAAAGCGATGCTGTGCCCTCGCCAGCCTTGCGTATGAGCAGCCAGAGCTGATTTCGCTCTTCATCCACATAGCAGATGGAGATAGGACGGCGGAGGAATGTGGTTTTTGAATGAGGAACTTCCACCTGAACAAATTGTCCGGGGTGCGTGTCAGGCATCGTGCCTGATTGTGGAGTGAGTTTGAGCAGTCCGTAAAGAGGGGAGATGCTCAGATTTTCGCTCACTATAAAATCCATTTCAGTCATTGTCTTGATAGCATAATTAATGGTTGCTGCACAAATTTACGAAATAGTTTTCATTCCATTTCAAAAAACGCCAATATTTATTTGCGCGTATGGCAGGCATGGGGCGGTTGTTGGTGGGGAATACTATTTTTGCTATTCGTAACAAATTGTTAGTAATCAAAATGATAGCATTGGTCTGAAGTGATGGTAAGTTAAATTCGTGATTCATCATAACGTAGGGACATGCCTTTGGCATGTTTCCTGTGTGTTGACGCATTGTCGATTTGCTATTGAAACATGCCGAAGGCATGTCCCTACGTTTGGGCGTTATCGTTTTTGGGGGGCACAGTCCATTACCGCCATTCTATTTGCGCATGCCTTCGATGATGTTCAGCATTTTGATGGTGGCTTGGAAGGCGGCTTCTATTTGGTCCACCTCCAGACCGCGCGTTTTGATGATGTGGCCATTGTAGTTCCAAGTGATGTTGGTCATCACCAGCGCGTCGGTGCTGCCGTGGGGTGGAATGCTCACCGTGTAGTTGGTGAGTCGAGGCATTTCTCGTTTCAGGTTATCTTTGTAGATTTTCTTCACCGCTTTGATAAACGCGTCGAACTGGCCATCGCCGAATGCGCTTTGCTCGTATTCCTTGCCCTCGATTTCGAGTTTCACCGTGGCGGTGGGGTGCAATCCGTGCGACATGGTGAGCGAGTAGTTCACAATTTTCACCTTGTTGATTACCGAGTCGCGCTTCACGATATCTGCCACGATGTAGGGCAGGTCGTCTTGCGTCACAATCTCCTTTTTATCGCCCAATTGAACGATTCTTTCGGTCACTTTCTGTACGTATTTCTTGCCCAACTGAATGCCCAGTTCCAGCAAATTCTCGGTGATACTTGCCTCGCCCGACAGTTTACCAAGGGCGTATTCACGTTTGCGGCCGAAGCGTTCGGGCAGCAGACTGTTGTAGTAGAGTTCGTTTTTCCTGTCGCCGTCGGCATGTACGCCAGCGGTTTGTGTAAACACATTCTCGCCAATGATAGGCTCGTTTTGCGCCACCACCACACCAGAGAACGACTCCACGATGTGGCTCACGGTATAGATTTGCTTTTCGTCGATGCCCGTGGTCATGTGCAGCATGTCGTGCACCATAGGCACCACCGAAGCCAGTGGAGCATTGCCGGCGCGCTCGCCCAGACCGTTGATGGTGCAGTGAATGCCCTTTATGCCCACCAGCCCCGCAGCAAAAGCGTTGCTTGTGGCAAGGTCGTAGTCGTTATGAGCGTGGAAGTCGAAATGCAGAGCAGGGTAGCGGTTCACCATACGCTTGCAGTATTCATACACCTGATTAGGATTCATGATGCCGAGCGTGTCGGCAAGCATAAATCGCTCAATGGGCAGGTGCTGCAGCGTGTCCATCAGTTTATACACATAGTGCTTGGAGGCGCGTATGCCATTCGACCAGTCCTCAAGATAGAGATTCACCTTCAGCCCCTTGGCGTGCGCCAAGTTCACTTCCCTCACGATGTCGGCGCAGTGCTGTTCGAGCGTTTTGCCCAGTTGAAGGTTGCAGTGCCTTTCCGATCCCTTCACCAGCAGATTAATCACCTTGCCGCCCACCTTACTCACCCATTCCACCGATTTACCGCCGTCGATAAATCCCAGAATTTCGATACGCGCGAGTTGGCCATTGTCGGCAGCCCATTGGCAAATCGCCTTTGCCGACTCGAATTCTCCGATGGAAACGTGGCAACTGCCAATCTCGATGCGAGGCACACGCAGATTGGTGAGCAGCATACGCGATATGCTCAGCTTCTCAGCTGTAGAGAAGCTCACACCAGAGGTTTGCTCGCCATCACGCAGTGTGGTGTCGAGAAGCTCGATATGCCCAACAGCCTCGTTAGGCTTCGGCCGTGTGTCAAGTATTTTACCAAACAGTGAACTCATAAATTACCCCACAAAGTTACACTTTTTTTAGTAAAATACACATAGGGGGAGAAGTTAAAGAAGAGAAGTTAAGAAGTTAAAGAAGTTAAGAAGTTAAGACGATACCTTCGCCTTTTGAAATGATGGGCGTTTTTTTTGAGGGGCGTCCGACCAGTCTGACCAGTCCGACTTGTCTGACTTGTCCGACTCGTCTGACTCGTCTGACTCGTCTGACTTGTTGGGCTTGTCTGGCTTGCCGGGTTTGTCTGACTGGTTGGGGGGACTCTGGCTTGGTGTCTTGTTGGCTTTCTTTGAGGGGGGATTTATTCTTGGAGGAATGGGAAAACGCCGCCGCACAGGTCGTAGAAGCGTTTGAAAAGGGTTTTGAGCTTCTCTGTTACGCTGAGTTTCTTCGCTTCTCTGCTGTTGCCGGCTCCAAAGAGGGGCATAGGGGGCAATATGCTCGCAATGCCTGTGCCCGATTCCCGAATTTCACCATCACGGAACGCCTGTTGCAGAAATTCTATCGTAAGTTCAGGTTTCAGTTTTTCCGAAGAAATGAGTTCCTGCACCTCATTGGTGAGTTTTTGGCGCACATACATAGCCCATTCGTCGTTGATGTTGCATCCTGCCGATGCATTTCTTACAAACTGCATAATCAGGTCTTCCTTGTCGCGAAGGTCGGGGGTGGCGGCTATTGATTTCCTGATTTTCACCTCAAGTTCGGTGTCGTGCTTTGAATCGCCATTCTTCTGCGCCACGAGGAACAAAATGAAGTCGATGTTGATTTCCACCGATTTCACCAGCTCAATTTCAAACACGATGTCGTCGTTCACATCGGCGGCTTCACCCTTTTTAGGAGGATATCTATCGTAAAGGTCGAGGTAAATGCCTTGATAATCTTTGAATTGCTCATCGGTCAGAATTTCTTTGCCATTAAATTGGTCGAAACTTTGCAAGATGTTGCGCAATCGCAGAATTGCGCCCCACAGCCTGATAAACTCTTTCTCTGCCTTTTCGCCAATAATCATTTCGCTAAGAGGGAAATTAACCAGCAAATCATCTTTCACGAATGATTGATAGCCGCGCACGTCTGTGCCATCATCTTTCGTGTAGCCAAAGTAGTATTCGTCGAACGTTTTCATCAGCACCAGTCCGCCAGCCTCCTTGTCGCCAAAGAGTTCGAGAGCCGCATTGGTGGCGTGTTCGAGATTGCGGAAGCAAACTATGTTGCCAAAGCTTTTTATGCTGTTCAAGATGCGGTTGGTGCGCGAATAAGCCTGTATCAAGCCGTGCATTTTCAGGTTTTTATCCACCCAAAGCGTATTGAGCGTGGTGGCGTCAAATCCGGTGAGGAACATATTCACCACTATGAGCAAATCAATCTCACGATTCTTCATGCGCAGCGACACATCTTTATAGTAGTTTTGGAATTTCTCTGCCGAAGTGTCGTAGCTCGTTCCAAACATTTCATTATAGTCGGCGATGCACATATCCAGGAAGTCGCGGCTCGATTGGTCGAGGTCTTCGGTGCTTTCAGAATTTTCGTCAGCCCCAAAGTCTTCTTCCGCCTCATTGGGCGCATAGCTGAAAATGGTAGCAATCTTCAGTCGCCGATTTGAGGGAAGCGCTTCCATTTGTCGCTTAAACTCAGTGTAGTAGAGTTTCACAAACGGAATGCCCGCCACAGCGAAAATGGAGTTGAAGCCTTGCAGTTTGGTTTTCACCTTCTGTTCTTCCACATCCTTTTTTGCGCTTGCCACCTCGCTGATATTGGTGAGTTTGCTGAAATCGTAGTGCTGATAATTGCGCTTCGTTTTTTGTGCGAAGTGGTCGAGAATGTATTTTGTGATAAAGCTGATTCGCTTAGGGTCTTTGAGAATCTTGTCTTGGTCGATGGCAGGCACCGATTCCTGCTTGATTTCATCGTCGGGGCGCAGCGTGCGGATATAGTCCACACGGAATGGCAGCACATTGCCGTCACGAATGGCATCCACAATGGTGTAGCTGTGCAGGCGGTCGCCAAAAGCGCCCTCGGTGGTGGTGAATTCCACGTTGCGTATGGCACCGGCGTTGTCGGGGAATATCGGTGTGCCTGTGAAGCCGAACATGTGGTATTTCTTGAATTTCTTCACAATAGCCTTGTGCATATCGCCAAACTGCGAGCGGTGGCACTCGTCGAAAATCATCACCACGTGTTGGTTGTAAATCTTGTGCAGCGGGTTTCGTGAAATGAAATTGCTCAGCTTTTGAATGGTGGTGATAATGATGCGGCAATTCTCGTCGTTGAGCTGGCGAGTGAGCACAGCGGTAGAGGTGTTGGAGTTGGCTGCGCCCTTCTCGAAGCGGTCATACTCCTTCATAGTTTGATAGTCGAGGTCTTTGCGATCGACCACAAAGAGCACCTTGTCGATTTCCTCCATGCCCGATGCCAAGCGAGCCGTCTTGAAAGAAGTGAGCGTTTTTCCCGAACCGGTGGTGTGCCAAATGTAGCCACCGCCCTCACGCTTGCCCCAATCGCGCTGGTAGCTTGCGGTGCGTATGCGCTGAATGATGCGCTCCGTGGCGGCAATCTGGTAAGGGCGCATCACCATCAGCATTTCCTCGGCGGTGAACACGCAGTATTTGGTGAGCACATTCAGCAGCGTGTGCTTGGAGAGAAACGTCTGTGTGAAGTTGATGAGGTCGCGTATGGGCTCGTTGTCGAGCAATGCCCAGTATGAGGTGAACTCATACGAATTGCTCGTTTGCTTCTTGCTGCCCTTGCCCTGCTGCTTCACATGGCTGTAGCGAGTGGTGTTGCTGTAATATTTAGTGAGTGTGCCGTTTGAAATAATGAAAATCTGCACAAACTCAAACAGTCCGCACCCAGCCCAAAACGATTCACGGTTGTAACGCCTGATTTGGTTGAAGGCTTCGCGCACCTCCACACCACGGCGCTTGAGCTCCACATGCACCAGTGGCAAGCCGTTGACCAGGATTGTTACGTCGTAGCGGTTTTCGTGGCTGCCGCCCTCTGGCACATACTGGTTGATTACCTGCAGCGAATTGTTGTGGATATTCTCTTTATCGATGAGATACACGTTCAGAAACGAGCCATCGTCGCGAGTGAGCACCTTTTTATGGTCTTCTTGAATGGTGCGGGTTTTTTCCACGATGCCCTCGTTGGGGTTGCCGAGGTGCTGTTTGAAAAACGCTGTCCACTCCTTGTCGGTGAACTGCATTTGATTGAGTTTTTCGATTTGCGTGCGCAGGTTGGCTATCAAGTCGGCTTCACATTTGATAGGCAGATATTCGTAGGCTTGGCGCTGGAGTCGCTCGATGAAATCGGCTTCCATAGCCGCTTCGCTCTGGTATTGGGCAGAGCTGTAATCGCCTGCTTCAAATTCGGCAACCACGGTCGATTCCGTGTTTTCTGAAACCATGTCGTATTTCATAATCATTGCTTTTTTAGGTTGTTTGATGGAATTGGTCTGACCAGTCTGACTTGTCCGACGGGTCCGACTTGTCTGACTTGTCTGACTTGTCTGACGAGTCTGATTAGTCGGATTTTTTGGATTTGGTGGGTGGATTTATGCTTTGGTGGGTGCGGTATTGTGTGCGGGCTGCATACATTTGCTCGCGGATACCGCCTTTTTGCAGGAATTGGTTTTGCTGGCTGTCAATCAGGTGGCGAAGCATGTAGGTGGCTTGATTGATGAGCGTGATACACAGATTGCAGAACTCCTCTGCGTTCATTGCCGAAGCGTATTCTGTGGGGTTGTTCAAAAAATCGTCACTTTTAAGATACTCTCGCAGTCGGATAGTGCGAGGGTGATTCTTGTGCCATTGCGGCAATTTGTTCTGTCGGAGGAAGTACTCGTAGTCGAGCAGTAGTTCCTCTAACGAAGCTTTTGCCACGTTGGTGAGCTTGATTTCGGTTTCGCTCGATGTGGTCGAAGCCACGCTTCCTTCAGCTATGTTTTGTTTACCGCTACGAGCCGCTTGCTCTATTTGGTCGCGTGTGCGGCTTCCTGCCCTGATATATTGCCTGGCAAATATCATCGTTAGGTCGTAGATGATTTCACTCAAGCGATATACCCTGAGATTGCGATATCCTCCTTTATTATTTAGAAATTGGCTCATGCCGATAATTTCTTAAAAGTCAACAATTTATTTCTATAATATTCGTATTGGTCTTTAACCGTGGCTATTTCGGCTGGCAAACCATTTGTGAGGTCGTTGACCAAAGTCTCAAACCGGTCAAGAATAGCAACAATCTTTTCTTGCAATTCAAGTGGGGGAATGGGAATAAGAATTTTTGCAAGATCTTCTGTTTTAATATCAATCACTTTAGCTCCATAAGCATATCTTTTCTTTTGGTTGAAGAATAGTGCAGTTTGCATGAAATATGCAATGTATTTGGGATTAGCTGTGTGCTTGAAAACAACAGAGTGTCCACCAGTAACAATGGTTTCTTTTCCGAGCCATGCAACAGCTTTAGCAACATCTTCAATGTTCTCGCTTGTGCAAGCCAATACTATATCACCATTTTCAATTTTTAGGAGTTTAGAGGCCAGCTTCTCGCTAACAAATGATTTTGTTTTTGTAGCAAAAGTGCCATAATGGGTGTAGATTTGGCCATAGTGAATGCAACCAACTCCACTTTCGGAGAAGTCCTTTTTTTGCAAACCATTGCCACGAATGAAAGTTCCGATTTCTCCCAATTTCTTCCATTGGATTTTGTAATTATGCCTTCCCCAGGTGGTTACACCATCTTTTTGCTCATCATCGGTCCCGCAGCCGTAGGCGGAGGGATTGAAGGTGAGTAAAAGATTGCGATAATATTCATATTGTTGTTTTCTTGCTTGCAGCTCCGCTTGCAGCTCCGCTGCGTAATCCGAAAAGCTATCAAGAATCCTCACAATCTCCTCTTGAACCTCAATAGGTGGAATAGGAAAGGGCATTTTCTTTAACTTGTCCATATCAACCGATGCAAATCCTGACACATTAGTGTTTCTTTTGCAAAAATCATCTACTATAAACATATAATAGTAAATAAATTTGGTTACCAGCAAGTTAGACAGCGATTTACGAACCTTTAGGTTCGTAAATTGCTGATTCGCAAGCGAATCAGCAATTATCAGTGCGTGTTCACCAATCGTGGCAGTAGTTGCAAGAATGAAAGAATTTGCTTCAAAAAGCCCCTTTCCTTTTATTGCAGAAGGGGTGATATGCTGTATTGAATCGGAAAGAATTCTGCCATTTTCTCTAATATCATCCATTCTGAACCAAGGAATTGTACCACCTTCCCAAAAATCAGGGTTGTTTTTTGACGGAGTGTAACCATTTCGCATTTCAAAAACTTCCCCCAGAGGTTTAAATTCCACGCCGTTTGGGCAAAGCTTGTTGATTAGTTCTTGTAGCTTGCTCATACGGCAGTTTCGTTTTCGAGTTCGGCGATGATTTTGTCTATCTCTGTGCGGAGTTTGTTTTCGTGCGCCACGATTTTGCGAATGTGTTCGTTTAGCTCCTTGATGTTGATTTTTGGTCGAGTGTCCTCTGCTTCCACGTAGCTGCTAACCGAGAGGTTGTAGTTGTTTTCAGCCACAATTCTATTGTCGATAAGGGCAGAGAAGTGCTTCACTTCGCGGCGTTCGGCAAATTCGGTAACAATGGCATCGATGTTTTCGGGCGAAAGTTTATTCTTGTTGCCTTCGTGCACAAAGAGCTGTGAGGCATCAATAAAGAGCGTTTTGTTTTCTTTCTTCGACTTTTTCAGCACTATGATGCAAGTGGCAATGCTCACACCGAAAAACAGGTTTTGCGGCAGCTGAATCACGGTGTCAACATAATTGTTGTCGATAAGATATTTGCGGATTTTCTGCTCTCCGCCACCGCGATAAAGCACGCCGGGAAACTCCACGATAGCCGCGGTTCCCTCGGTGGAGAGCCACGAAAGCATGTGCATGGTGAAAGCCAAGTCGCTCTTGCTTTTCGGTGCCAGCACGCCGGCAGGGGCAAAGCGAGGGTCGTTGATGAGCGTGGCATCGTCGGAACCAACCCATTTAGTGGAATAGGGTGGGTTGGAAACTATGGCGTCGAACGGCTCATCGCTCCAGTGGTAAGGCTCAAGCAGCGTGTCGCCATTGCGGATGTCGAAGTCGGAATAGTTGATGTCGTGCAAAAACATATTGATACGGCACAGGTTGTAGGTGGTGATGTTTAGTTCCTGTCCGAAAAATCCCTTTTTCACATTGTGCTTGCCCAGAATTTTGGCGAATTTCAGCAATAGTGAGCCCGACCCACATGCGGGGTCATATACCTTATTCACATATTCACGGCCGTGGGTCACGAGGCGAGCAAGAAGTTCGGCAACTTCTTGTGGCGTGTAGTATTCGCCACCCGATTTGCCGGCATTTGAGGCGTACATCGCCATCAAAAACTCGTAGGCATCACCGAAAATGTCGATTTGATTATCCTGATAGTCGCCTTTGAGGTCGATATTGCCAATATTGTTGAGAATTTTCGTGAGCTGCTCGTTGCGCTTATCCACGGTGCCACCGAGTTTGTTGGAGTTCACGTCGATGTCGGCGAAAAGTCCTTTCAAGTCGCTTTCGCTTTCGGTGCCAATGGCAGAAGCCTCGATGGCTTTAAACACCGAGTTGAGCGTCACGTTGAGGTTAGGGTCGGTTTTGGCATTCTTGCGCACATTGCAGAACAGCTGTGAGGGGAGTATGAAAAATCCCTTTTCGTGCACCAGCTGATGGCGAGCCGCTTCGGCTTCCTCGTCGGAGAAATCGGCATATTCGAATCCCTCCATGCCAGCATCGGCCTGCAAGCGATTCACATAATTGGTGATATTTTCAGAAATGAACCGGTAGAAAAGAATGCCGAGCACGTAGCTCTTGAAGTCCCAGCCGTCAACCGAGTTGCGGAGGTCTTCGGCGGTAGCCCAAATGGCTTTGAAAAGTTCTTGCTTCTGCTGTATGCTTGTAGCCATATCGTGAGAAATTTTGATTAATAGTTATTAGTTAGTTGTGTGTGTATAGTTGTTCAATCCACAAATTTACAAAAAAATAGGAAATGATATACAAGTTGCCCCTGTGATAATTTAGTGATGATTGAAAAAATCCCGTAGGGATTTGATGTGTGTAGGCAGGTATG